>Ga0194116_10000042_pt1 | contig 242612 bp, 212 predicted proteins | sample TA2MahsurfametaG_4_FD_148617 | JGI IMG/M metagenome (GOLD analysis project Ga0194116, IMG submission 148617) | Freshwater microbial communities from Lake Tanganyika, Tanzania - TA2015008 Mahale S9 surface | ecosystem: Environmental > Aquatic > Freshwater > Lake | place: Tanzania: Lake...
TCGGGAAGAACAGCGGACTCTGGAATAATGAGCGACTTGATTGTGCCTGCAAGCTCAGCGGAATCTTTTGGTTGAGCTGCCATTGCATCTTTCACAGCTTCCTTGGCTTCAGTTGCAGCAGGAGCTGCTGGAGCTGCTGGAGCTGCTGGAGCTGCTGGAGCTGCAGAAGCGGCCTTTTGCTCTTCAACCTTCTTCACAGCAGAAGCTGCTGCATCTTGAGCAGCTACCTTCGCATCCGTTGCTTGGGTCTTTGCACCGGCTTTAACTTCCGAGGCCTTTGCTTTGGCATCAGCTGCAGTCGCAGCTGCACCGGCTTTGATTTTAGAAGCAGCGGCTTTGGCATCAGCGCCATAAGCAACTGCGGCATTGGCAGCGACCATTGTTGCAACGACTTGGAAAACAGTTCTCATGACAACTCCTTTGATAAAAACCAAAAAACAGTATCTTAAGGGACGCTTTTAGAAGCTATCATAGGATCAGTGCGTGTCAATTTTACAACACACGGCAAAATGACACCGGTTTCATTCTTCGGTTCGAGAGCTGAATTTAAGACAGAATTTTGTATACTCTCATGCAGCACAACATCATTCCAAATCAGACTAAACTGGTTGTGTTCAGCAAGAGCCGCTTCGGACGAAAAGTAGACTGCGCCACTCTCTTGAAAACGGAGAATCAATGCTCACGAGAAAAATGAAGTTGCCAGCCGCACTGTCGATTCTGCAATGCATTGCCTTGTCGGGCTGCAAACAAAACAAGCCCACCAGTGAAACCCAACAGACAGCCGGTGACACTCAAAATGTTCGGTGTGATGTGATTGTCGTGGGTGGCACAACCGCCGCATTCTCCGCTGCAATCACGGCTGCCGACAATCTTCAGCCCGGTGAAGTGGCCTGCCTGACCGAGCCTACGGATTGGCTTGGGGGACAGCTCACAAGCAGTGGTGTTCCAGCAGTAGATTATGCGCACCACGACATTGAAGTTCCCGGCATTGGCAAAGTTAAGACCTCTGACGCTAGCCGTCATATGGCTTCTCAAAACAAATTCTTCGGCGAATGGATGAAGCAGCTAGGGCCTGTGAAAAACGAAAAGCTCGACTTCCCACAACCACCAACATGCTGGGTTTCCGTGCGCTGCTTCCCACCCACCAGCCTTCTTGGAACCATCAATGCATTGGCAGCAACCTACGAAGCTTCCGGACGCCTCAAGGTTTTCCGTAACACCGTTGTTAAATCTGTGCGCACGGAAAATGAACGGATAACCTCAGTCACGGTTATTCAACGCAGCAACATTGGCACTCCGCCAACTCGCCTCTCTGAACAGGTGGAAGACTGGTACAGCACAAAGGATTCATCAGACTTTAAGAAGAAGGTCATCACCCTTGCCGCACCACAGAAATCTGCTTCCAACGGGCAAAAGTATTTCCCGGTTGTCATTGATGCGACCGAATGGGGTGAAGTTTTGGTGTTGAGCGGATCCTCGTATCTGCAAGGAATGGAGCGCAATGAAAACGCCCCCGTTGGGCAGGGAGCACAAGAAACTTGCGGCCAGGCGATTGTTTATCCCATGACCCTTCGCATGAACGAAACACCTGTGCCCGATTCGGCTTTGGCACGCGGACGCTGGAGCAAAGATTTTCAACCTAAAATTGAAGCCTACAAACAATCTCTTGTGAAGCGTGGACTCCTCGACGCAGGAAAGTCTCTTTACAGCATTGCAACAAGCAACCGTGCGTTCACCTTTGACGAGGTCTGGAGCTACCGTCGTTTGGTCGTTGGACCCGTTGAGCGCACAAGCGAAAAAGTCTATGGGTTCTTCCCCTCGGCACAGATAGGCGACATCACCAACCAGAACTGGGAGCTCGGCAACGACTACCCCTACCGCTATCTGTTTCTTCCCATCGGTGAGGCGCGCAGCCAGGCTCGTTCTGGAAACTGGAAAGGTGGAATTGATGTTAAGGCGCTCGATGAAGCTGAGCTTCAAGCGTGGGGCTGGGTTGATCATCTCCGCAAGAATGCAACTGTGACCTGGAACGGCCAGAAGCGCGATATTGGCCAGCACATCGTGCTTTCAGAAGCGCTGGGAACTCCCTATGGCTTGAGCAAGGTTCCTTACATCCGCGATACTCGCCGGAGCGTTGGATACGGCAGTGACGGCTCGCCGTTCGTCTACAAATACGGCGAAATGTTCACGGGCGTTGAGTTCCCAGATTCTGTTGGTATTGGCGCGTATGTGGCAGACAGGCACCCGAGCCGCAATCCAAACTTTAATGGCGAGCGTTGCTTCTCGAGCAACTATCCAGAGGGCTTCACTGCATACCCCAGGCCATTCACCTTGCCGATGCGGGCGCACACGAACTCCACGATACCGAATCTCCTCGTGGCTGGAAAAACGATGGCACAAACCTTCCACGTTAATTCGGCAACACGCCTACACCCAATCGAATTCGTTTCGGGCACAGGCGCAGGTGCATTGGCAAGTTTCATGGCGCAGTCGCAGGTCACCTCGCACTTTGTTATGAAAAGCGAAAAGCATGTGGCTCTGGTTCAGGGGAGAATCAAAAAGTATCAGCCACTGGTTTGGAGCAAGGAAGTGCTTGCAAGCTCCGTTGCAAAGCCACCTTTAATTCCTGGCCAGAACAACAAGAGCGACAAGGCTGAGAACGAAACCAAGGCAAAAGAATAAATTCTCAAGGTGCGCCGCCATCGGCGCCATGCGCCATCTGCACGCCCAAGCGCAGTTTATATGACTTGGGTGCTGCAGATCGGAGAGTCTTGAAATCGGCGATAGCCAGCGAATTGATTTTATCTCTTAAACAGGTTGCCATAGCTGGCTCGCGCTCAGCACCGTCGAGCAGTCCGCTGACTGTAAAGCCGGGTTTGTTGACATCAACCTTCACATCAAACCGGAACGAAAGCCCAGAAGCCGAGCCCTGAAGTTGCGCTCTGCAGGCCTGCAAGTGTGGAGCAAGCGCCTGAGATGCGCGCGAAACCAAATCAAGCCCACCCCATCCAAAGACATCTTTCATCTGTGCACCGGAATTCTCCTCAAGTGCATCCATGAAGGTCACAAATCCCATGGCCTCGCCACCAGCGAGGCTCACAGCGCGCAGCGCAGGTGCGTCTGAGAGGAAGGGCTGAGTAAAAAAAGGTGTGAAAAAGCCGGTTAGGAACACCAATGCAGAAATGAAAAACACCGAACTTTCAGCATTGACAGGTTGCCTGCTTGAAACTGAGGCAAGGCCAGTGAACTCACGGGGCAGTAGGCACAGCTGAGTCTCGTCGAGAGCTGCCTTATCGCGAACCGAGCTGCTGTTTTCAAAATCGCAGTGCATTTTTCTTCCCCGGACGAATAAACGTTTCGTTTCTTCGCGAGAAAAAAGCCCAGAGCTTAATTAGCTCAGTTCACTGGATCCTCGCTGTTGAACGTATCGTCGATCTTGAACTTCGGAATAGGGAAATCTGGTGTCAGATTTTCCTTGGCCGGGGTCGGCTGCGGCGCGGGCTCTGCATTTTTTGCCAGGTCGCCAGGTGCAACAGCTTCAGGCTGAACGATGTTCGGAGGTTGTCCTTCTTTTTTGGCATCGACCGCACCCGGTGCAGAAGCAGGCGGCGCGTCGGCCACGGGAACCTGCGCAGGATGTGTCGCTTCTTTGACGCGCGGGCTGAAGGGGACAACGCGCCGAATGGGTGAGAACACACCATCGCTCACCTTTCCGCGGAGTGCGAGGCGCACAACGGCATTACCGCTGGCAGCATAGTCATCGATGACCGAATTCAAGTCGGCACGCGACTCGTCTGTTCCATCGGTTTCGTCGCTCGTGGTGGTCGCACCATGCACGGGCACCGTGATCCGCTGTGCGTCGTCTCCATAGTCGAAGGGTACTTCACTCATTTTCTTTTCAAGCATGGGCTGCCAAACGATTTTCTCGGCATACCCTCTCTCGCGAATCAACGTCTGAGCGATTTCAATCCAGGCTGGCAAAGCACCCGTACCACCCGCCACTTTGAAGCCACGACGCCGCATCGGCTCGTTGGTGTCGTATCCAACGTATGCAGCAATTGTGTAGGTGTGTTCTGGAGTCAGGGATTTCGCTCCCTTGTCTTCGGGGTAAGGAAGAAAGCCAACATAGGTTGCATTGACGTAATCATTTGTTGTTCCCGTTTTACCGAAGCTCGGAATACGCAGCGCAGCTTTCTCGAGCAGGGCATCTTCCTCTGGATTTTTGGAGCGCAAAACGACCGTACGGTTTGCTGCACGCGCTGTACCGTTGGTAACCGTTCCGCGCAAAACACTGAGAATTGGGGCCGAATAGAATTCATCAAAAAGCTGGTGCTCCTGTGCCTCGGCCTCCCAGAGCAGGTTGCCTTGCTCATCCTCAATCCGCTTGATGAGCAGCAGTTGGTTTTCCTGATCCGTATTGAAGAATCTGTAGGTTTTGCCCTCGAGAAGGCTCTGATAGGCCAGAGCTAACTCTGCAAGCGTCACCACGTTCGCACCCAGCGGAAACGAGGGAACCCATTGAACATCGCTCTCGATTCCCATCTGCCTAGTCATCTTCTGCGCATAAATCATTCCCAGAGAGTACCTAAAATCTGCGTGCCAGAAGAGTTTCTCAAGCGATGAGGAATCAGCAATGGTTTTGTATTTTCTCTCGACTTGCTCCTTGAGCTCAGCCACAACGCTCAGTGGCAAAAGACCATCGAGGAGAAGATTTTCTTCAGAGAGAAGCGCCGGGTTTGATTCAACAACCCTGAGCACCTCTTCGGGCTGCAGTGTTTTGAACGTCGGATTTTGCAACTGTGGCGATACAATTCCCATGTTGAAGGGCTCAGCTGACATCCACACCAGCTTTCCTTCAACTGCTTGAAAAGGAGCAAGCGTGGCAAGATCTTCGCGGCTCAGGAGAGCCTTTGACTGCACTAAATTCTTCACCCGATCGATGCTTGCAAGTGCCTGCTCACGCATCCGTTCCCAACGGAGATAGTTGTTCCGCAGCACATGCAAACGAACCTGCTTCTCCTTTTCAGGCATCGCGCGAGGCCGTGCTGCCGCAACTCGAGCGAGCTCATCATCAAAGTCCATTCCATAGTTCATCGACTTGACGATGAAACGCATCTTGCGATCTTGCGAAACAGTAATGTCGTCGAGCAGCTCGCTGCGGACAACATTGAATGTTCCCGCACGCAGGAAGGGCTCGCTGAAACGCGCGTTGTACTTGGACGCAAGCCGCTGTGCCAACGCCTCTTCATTTTCACCGGGTGCAGCAAGCTCAAGAGTCACCAGGAGTTCTTTGAACTGCGAAAACGTAAGGCGGTCGAGCATGTGTGCCAGCAACCAAACACTCGCCAAGTTTTCCGACTTTGCACCAGCACCAGCAAAAGTTGTTTCTAGTGTATCGGGAGAGTGGTCGGGGCGGGGATAATAGAATTGTCCCTGCCAGGTATAAACGTTGCGTGTGTTGAGCAAGGGCTCGAGAATGTGCCAACCCAGTTGGAGGGCAGGATAGTAAGTCAGAGTCTTGAACGTACTTCCGGGCTGGCGTTTGGCAAAAACAGCGCGGTTGTATTCGTGCGGCGCATAGCCTCCCACCATGGCCACAATTTGCCCTTTGTCGAGAACAATGGCTCCACCCTGAATACGTGGCTGCCGCTCAATATCGCATACCAGGCGTCCATCCGGACGAATTTCACGCACACTTGTGAGAACGAACGTCCCTACGCTCAGCTGGTTCAGCAATGCGAGTTTGGACTTTTCAACACCGCGGTAAAGCGATTGGTCAGTAATCTTGGCAACGCGCTCAATAGCATCAGAGGGCACAAAACACTCAGGGATACCGAAGCTCACGGTCGCTGATTCCTTGCCCTTTTCCTTCGACAGTTGAATAATTTTTCCAACGTAAAAGGCATGCAGCTCTGGGCGCTGAATGGCCATAAATTGCGACGAATTAGCCTTTTCAAAACCTGAGAGAATCATTTCGAGGCGGCTTAGGTTCTGGCGCACACCATAAAGAGCTCCCCTTTGCACCGCTTCATCGAGCGTCGTAGTGATACGAAGCCCCATGGATCCCACTTCATCGGCTGTCTCTGCGCCAACGGCTGCAAGCACCTCTTTGCGACTCAACTGACGTTGAACGAGCTCTGTGATGAAGATTTCATTGAACTGAAATTTTCCTTGGCGAAATGGAACATCCTCACGTGCAGCAGCATCAAACTCGGCCTTGTTGATGAACTTGGTGTCGAGCATGCGACGCAACACATAATTCTTACGCACCTTAGCATCAGCCTTGGCGCGCTCTTGTGCAGGAACGGCGCGCTTGGTGAATGGATTGTACCTTTCAGGTCCCTTTACGCTTCCCGCAATAAATGCAGCCTCTGTGAGAGTCAGCTCATGAATGTCTTTGTCGAAGTAGTATTTGGCCGCAACACCTGAACCACGACCGTTGCCAGTCACATGAAACTGGTTCAAATAAAACTCGAGAATTTCGTCTTTGCTAAATTTACGTTCCATCTTGAACGCATTGATGGCCTCATCGAATTTCGCTCTCAAGTTGGTGACAGGACGCCCGTACAGGTTTTTCACTGTCTGCTGAGTGATGGTTGAGGCTCCCTCACGCTTGCCCATAATGATATTGCGGAATGCGGCGCGCGCTGTGCTCACGAAGTTCACACCGCGATGTTTGTAGAATTCATCGTCCTCAGCGGCAATCACAGCTTGCTGCAGATTCTTGGGGATGTCTTTTAGGCGAATGTACTGCCGGTGCTCGGAGCCAAAAAGACTTCCCAGCTGGGTGGTTCCATCGCTGTAATAGAGCATCGATTCTTTTGAGAGGATCTCGAGAATCTTTTCTCTCTTGAGGTGATCATAGTTGCCCGTGAAGACCTCAAGAAAAGCCATTCCACCCAAGGCTGCGGGAGGAACCACCACACAACAGGCCAAAGCCACAAGGCCAACAACCAACTTGTTCATTTGAGATTCAGCTCCAATGAAACGGGACAATGATCAGAACCCAGAACGGACGGAAAAATCCGTGCCGTTACAACTCTGTCGACCAGCCCCGGCGTAATGAAATGATAATCGAGACGCCACCCGATATTCCGTTCGCGGATGCCAGGGCGTTGACTCCACCAGGTGTAGTGACCCCCCCCTTTTTCAAACAACCGAAAGGTGTCCACGTAGCCTGCTTCAATAAAGCGTGTCATCCAGTCACGCTCCTCGGGCAAATAACCCGCATTTTTTTCATTTTGCTTGGGGTTGGCCAGGTCGAGCGGGGTGTGGGCGATGTTAAAGTCTCCACCCAGGACAACCTCTCGCCCGAGCGAACGCTGGCGGTTGAGGAATTCCAGAACAAGATTGCAATAATCCAACTTGTACGGGAGGCGCAGTGTATCACGCTGCGAATTAGGGAAGTAAGCCGATGCAATCAGAATATTTTCGTGCACAATCCCCAGAAATCGCCCTTCAGAATCAAACTGAGGGTCACCAAGTCCCACAATAACATTCTCGGCAGCCACGGCGACTTTCGAATAGATACCAACACCGCTGTAGCCCTTTTTCGCAGCACTGTGCCAGTATGATTTGTAGCCGAACGGCTCAAGCCACTCCGGATTCAAATCAGCATCGGCGCAACGCACTTCTTGCATCAAAAGAATATCGGGCTGCTCCTTCTGGAGCCAATCGAGAAACCCGTTCCGTACTGCAGCCCGAATTCCATTCAAATTCCATGAGTAAATCTTTAAACGCTTCAACGTCATTCTTCCTCAAAATTTTGAGCCAATTCCTTGCTGACACAGCTGAGCACTTCCGTATACAGGCTCGGGGTCCAAGAATTGAAGTGTCTTTCCAGAGGCCCAGCTTTCGTGCTCGCATGCTTCAAAGCTTCGAAAAAATTCCCGCGCAGAGTTAAACTCGTAGAGTACTCTACGCGTCCATTGACAATCACCTTAGCTCCGTCTGCGTCGAGTGCGAATTGCCCTGTGAGCGGATCAACCGACATGCCGGTTAGGTTTTGGATTTGGATATAAGACAATTGACCAAGCTCTGGTAGCTGCGGCTTTTCAACGCGAAAAAACAAATTCGTATAGGAGGTCGATGTGGCACTGTCAGCATGACCTGTCAGCCGGAATCGCCCTTGCCATTCTGGAAACTCACTCTCAACCTCGGCCAGCAGTGCGGAGGTCATCAGCGGATTCACAAGCGTACCCGACTTCATGATTTTGACTGGTTTTGTGGGTGTTCCTTCGTAGTCAAAGACAGTTGAAAAAGGTGACATTTCGAGGTGAGGATTGTCTTCAATGGTCAATCCAGGAATCAGATTCGTGTCGAGATGGGCGAATTCCCAAGCGCCGGTTTTGTCGAGTAAGGCTCGGGTTTCCAGGTTTGGAATCACCAGCTGGTCGAAGAGGTCTCCAGCGGCCTTGTGTGTCAAGAGAACAGGAAGCTGGAGCCCCGGATCGAGAGGCCTGACCGCAGTGCGGACAATATTCTTTGAAGCCTCGTCGACGATCTCCTTGAGTTCCTTTGCTGAAGGCAAAGAACCAAACAAATCAGAATGCGATTCACTTGAATCCTCAAGCGAGAAGGCAACCATCACCGAGCACGCGGCTGAATGTTCCTTCGCCACATTGCCGGCCGAATCACAATACCTACGGTGACTCAGGGAAATCGAGACGCTCACTTCTCGGTTCATGAGACGGGGATGCTCGACAAGTGCAGCATACCCATCGGTTTGTTCCAACAATTGCGTGGTCATGCTTCCGGCATTGCCCTCCGCAAAACACTGCAAGAGTTCATGTGATGCAGGCGAAAGTTGAGGATAAGTATCCTGCTTTTTGAACTGAATTCGATGACGCAGTTCCACCGCCTGAGCCAAAGCAAATTCCAGCTGACGGACAAAAAGCTGAATCGAAAGCGCCTCGAGGCTGAAACCAACACCTCTACGATTTGGAAGCACCAGCGAAACATCTAGGTGAAATGGTCGATTTTCCTGCAGAGGGGCTTTGGTATGGCGCATCCCATTGAAAAGTGTTGCTGCATAGACTCGCCGATGGGTTGCTGTGCAAACATATCCTTCAATTGTACCCGAACGCTGACACGCGTCGAGATGACCCTGAACTTCCTTTGTGAAGGCCTCAATTGCGGAATCGGTGATGTCGGTCATTCCTCACCTCCTGGACTGTCGCCCGTACCAATGACACGCACTTTGGGATGCGGCCTGAAAACCATGAATGCGGGTCCACCATCGGAAGTCAAAACCCCCTGGCCATCTTTACCGCAGGTACCAATGCTTCGGCACAGGGTCGGCCCGAAGGCATCGACAGCCGAGCGGAAACATTCAGTGGCGATTCCAGTAAAATTAGCCTCGCGCATCCGCACAGGCTGCTCGCCCTTTTTTAACAACAAAACACGCGCAACATCGGCACGAAATTCGAGATTGGAGCAACTTGCTGTGCCGCCTTTCCAGCCACTGAGCAGCAAAACTCCCTTCTCACCCTCGAGATAACCATGTTTCTCAAGCGCTGCCTGGATAAGCTCAGAGGGAAGATCATCCCAATGATCTGGAGCAGCTGATTCAGCCAGAGGCTTGGTCTTTGTGGGGCAAACCCAAATGCTCGTCATGCGGTTCAGGGATGGATACTGCAAAGATTGAAGCCTTGCAGAACCATCTGGATTCCGACCCGCAACAAGCGCCGTGTGACGCGTATGAATGGAGTCAACAAGCTTGCCGCTCTGCACGATCAACTTCCGCTGTGGCAGAACTCCCTCACAGTCGACGGGCAAATAGCCACAGTTGTCGAGTGAACCATCGACCAGAATATCCATCCACTCCGGACCGACTTCGAGGTCTTTCATGTGTCCATTCTCACCGAAGCCCGATGCGCCAATTTGAATGAGGTCTCCCTCTGCAGCATGACCAATGGCCTCGTGCAAAATCAGACCGAGGAGATCGGCATCGACGGCAAGATAATCGTATTCGGGCTCCTCGGGGACAAGCGATGCAGCAAGAAGATCAAGAGACTGCTGCATAACCTTATTGAAATGCTGAGCAAGCTCATCCTGCAATGGCTCGGGTTCCGGAAATGTATTTTTAAGATGACGAGCATAGGCAACACGCTTCTCTTGACCTTCAGCACAGGTTGAATTGGTCGCAATACGACAAACCTGACCAACAAAAGTTTGCTGCGCTGCATCGAGAAAATATTGCCATCGATATTCGGTCGACATATTTAGGCGGCTTTTCAGTGAATGAATGCGCTCATCATGGGGTGCACCATGAAACTTCTGAATAAGCTCACTGATGGTTTGAAAACGTTTCGCAAAGCTCACGCTCTGCCAAGGGTTTTGCCCACAATGAGCGATGACCTGATCGCGCGAGGCAAGAATACACTCGTGTAAATTCTGTGGATCCCGCTGAGCCACCTGTCGCCAAGCCGCATCGAGCGCAGCAACCATACAATCTACGGGGAACACTACCGACGTGACCGTGCCGGTCATAAGACCCGTGCCACCGGAAACAATCGCACGCACATGAAATGAGCTCGATGCGGAGACTTCGGGAGGCCCCTCATCGCGTCCGTTGGAGAGCGCCCGCGAAGCAGCTTCACGCGTTCCCAATAGAATTGCCACATCTTCAACAAAGGCCTGCGGGTGACTCGTCAAGAACTGTGCGATTGCTGTTTCCACGGAACGCGCCCAAACCTTCGCTGGATGGGAAGAGAACCCTCCCTCGAATCCCAGTGCAAAAGTCGGTGAAAAGCTCTCAGGAAGAACTGGTGCTGCTAAATTTTTATCGCCCCGACACGACACTGTTGCTGTCTCGAGCAGGTGATTCCGATAGGTCGCGAGCAGTTCACTTGTGAGTTCTTCACTGCACGCAGCAACAACATTTCCGGCACGGAAACGTGTTTTACCTGTGCGGCCATGGAGATTCGTGAACACTGCTCCAGGTGTTTCATCGAAGAGAACCTGGAGTGCAGCTACATCGTAGGGTGCTACGACAGGATCAAGCATTGCATCGATTCCACCGCGGAGAATTCGTGTGTATCCAAATGCGTCGCTATGACTGCGGCACTCATTTGATTTCTCCTGAAGAACTTCCAGGAACGAATCGATTCCACGCCAAGCAAAGGTATTTACTGTCGAATAAGAAACAACTGCATCGCTCAGTTTTTTTGTTTGGCGCGCAGTACACTTCTTCCAAGTCTGCTGATGCAAGTCTGCGTTGTTCGGAAGTGTGATTCTACCCCAACGTGCTCCGTGGCCACGACTGGCAATGAAAATTTCGTTCAGGGCTGGGAAAGCAACAACCCCAAGAACAGGGCATCCTTTGTGCACCAGCGCCAGCAGTGTTGACCACGTCGGCACTTGAGACAGAAAGTTGATTGTGCCATCGATTGGATCGAGCATCCAATACGTGTCTTGATCGAGATTCACTCTCTCCGGTGGACGCTCTTGCAAAGTTTTTTCAAAGTGGTTGAGACCCGGCAATCCCTGCAAAGCACCGCTCATGCCTGTTACGTTTTCTGGAGCGAGGTCGGAAAGTCGACCGAGGCTACCAAACTCCTCACCAACAAACCCCCATTCGGGTGTGAGTTGCGAGAGACGTTTGCGAGCCTCCTTTTCGAGCTCCCGATCGGCTTCGGAGACGAGACTTTTGTCGGGCTTTTTCTCAGGCTGGAGTGTCTTTTGGTAATAGGACATTCCAAGCGTCGCCAGAGCACTCGCCACGGAAAGTGCATGCTGCTCGAGTGTGCACAGTTGCTCAGCCGTCAGACTCTGTGAGTTCATGACTCCTCCATCGGAAAATTGACAACCAAGTCAGAAATGCAAGCCAGGGCGCATCTTACCGTCCTTATGTCACTTTGGACATGTGTGCATCATAGAGATTTCAGGGTAGACTCCAGGTGCTGCGACAAGGACGACTGCCGGGAGATATTGCCTTGAAACTGCGCATGTATGGTGCAACTGACAAAGGACTGGTTCGTGCACAGAACCAAGATGCCTACTCATGTGATGCAAGTACCGGAGTCGTGGTTCTTTCAGACGGAATGGGTGGCCATGCCGCAGGAGAAATTGCGAGCAACATGGTGGTCGAATGTCTCGTGGAAGCTATGAGTTCCACTGACCCGACCTCAACAGCCGACGACATCCCAACGCGCATGGACACAGCTATTCAAGAAGTGAACAAAAAGCTTTTGTCGCGCAGCCAAGAGGAGCCCTCATGCCGTGGTATGGGTGCAACGGTCAATGTGCTGCACTTCACAGGTGGTTTCGTAACGATAGGACATGTTGGTGATTCGCGCACTTATCTTGTACGCGCCTTCAAATCGCCGGATGACAAACCCCGCTATGGCAGCTGGCAGCTAACAATCGACCACAACCTCGGAACGTTTGTTGACCGTGGAATTCTCAATCTACGCGAGGCATCGGCCGACGAACCGATGTCTAGCCGAGAACGCTCGAAACTCACGCGTGGCATGGGTGTGATGGTTGATCCCAAACCTGATGTTTATACCAAGCAGCTGTGTGAAGGAGATGTCTTCCTCACCTGTAGCGACGGACTGCATGGCTTTGTGAGCGATCGGGATGTTGTCAGAACCCTTGTCGCAGGTCCGATTCACGAAGCTCCACAACGGTTGATTGAAATTGCAAAGGCGGCCGGTGCACCCGACAACGTTACAGTTGTGCTGTCGATTGTGAGCAATCTCGAAGAGCCATTACGGGAATTCTCGGGACCTATCCTCGAATCGCGCCCCTACCTCGTTCGTCATCCTCACGGTGAAATTCAAGGCCCAATGACGGCCAGCGACATCATTCAGTTTTGGCTTAAGCGGGAGCTACCCGGTGAAACAGAGCTAGCCTCCGGTTTCGGAGACTGGGTTCTTCTGCGCAACAAAGACCAAGTCACAACCACTTATCCTGAATTCAAGCAAGACGCCTATATCAAGCACATCTATTACGAAACGAGTGTCGACCTTGTTTCTAAAACCGAGCCCAAAGATACCCTAGAAGATGCTCCGCCTCCCCAGAATCTTCGCCGCGCGCTCATGTGGACAGCGCTCGTTATGGTCGCTTTCACCATCGCCCTGAGTCTTTTGATTCTTCCAGAGCTCCCCAACGCGCTCTTGCCAGCCTACTGACACGCGGCATTGCACAACCTTAGCCACCCTCATGAAAAGGCCGAAACCGGCATGAGAAGAGGGGGATCTGCGAATTGCAGAAAACAGCAAAATTAATGAATTTCTTGGTACTCATTCTGGTTCTTTTGGAACCGGCCAAGATCTTTGCTGGGCAAAATTTTTCTAACCGCTCTTCATCTTCGCCCTGGTCACCCGGAAATTCTGGCCTAGACCGCCTCACTCTCTCGCTCGTCGACAGACTCCCGACCGATACAGAGAGAGAGTTTGTGCGCGCTCACGGAGCACGCGGGTCGTTTGAACTGGCCAATCAGCTCGTTGGGAGCCGCGAATTCTTCGACCGCCTCAGTCTTTACTGGCAATCGCAGTTGACGCAGACACCCGCTTGGCTCTGGGAAAACAAGTCGGGAAGCCGAGCTGCGTTTGAATCTGCTCTGCAAGGCATTCAATCGAGCAACAAAATCGTTTGGTACGTTCAGCCGCCCGGACACCCGAGTCAACACAGCTGCACAGGACTTTGGACTCTTCTCGACGAAAAACAGGCACCACTCATCTGCGGCTGCGACGAACTCGTCGACGCTCTGCCTGCATGGGACAGCTCCTCTTCGATGCGAGTCTGCCCGATTGTGAAAAGTGAGGAGAACTGCGGCGCATCGCTACAGAACTGTGTTCCTGCAGATGCCCGAATCCAACCAAAAAATCCTTATCTTGCGACCGACTCAAACTCAGCGGGAGGGCGTGCCATCACACGACTTCTCTCTGACCTTTCGCTGTCTCAGGGGCGTTCACTGGCTGCCGCAGTTTTAGCGCGTCGCAAATGGGGTGAAATGGCTCTCGTTGAGGCGCACGGTGTGCAATCGCGCAGCAGTATCGAGCTCCTGCGAAAGTGGTCGCAGATCAGCGCTTCGGAAACTCTCAAAGGAATCCACTGGGCATTGAACCTCGACCAGCCAAGTCGTCCACTCAAAGAGCTTCTGGTTCATGCTCCTACACCCCAGACAAGGCGTTACAATCGCCTGATTGGAGAATCCCCAGCCGAGGAACTTCTTCTCACCACCGGACTCGATGCGCGCAACCACTTCCGGCCGTTGCGTAGCACGGCTTTAGGGGAGAAGGTCTGGCAGTGGAACACACAGCTGCTTTTAACATGCCAAATTCCGCATCTTGCACCGCAGCAGTTCACCCTTCCACTGCCGCATCCGAACATAGCAAAAGAGGGTTCGTATTTCTGTTCGAGCTGTCACATCTCGCTCGACAAAATCCAACAAGTGCAGCGTATCAAGAAAAACACGACAGGCACTGTGCATGCACTTGTTCCTGCACCAGACCAAAACACCCTGAGATTGTGTGCAGTTGATCATGCGCTGCAGTTTCTCTTGGGATGGCGCCCCACAGGAAGTTCTGTTGCTGCTTTTAGGCGCATCGGAATCAATTCATATCAACAGAGCGGTGAAAGTCTAGCTGCTGTCATTCGTGACCTCTCACTTGAAATTGCAAGGAGAGATGCGGAATGAAACTTCAGGAGATTTTTACTGAATGGAACACCCGAAAGGCTGTTGTTGTTGGACTCGTATCGTTACCGTGCGCCATTGCAATCGCAATTTCGGCCTGCATGAACAACAAGGCAGGAGCAAAAACTCTTCTTACAACTGACCAAAGTCCCAAAGGCCTCATGCTCTCGGCTCAACAGAGCCCTGGTCATCTCAATAAGCAACACAGCGCCATGGGTGAGTGGAGCGCTTTTTCAATTTATCACCCCTACTCACAGATCAATGAAGAAAGCCTTTTCCAGAGCTTCAAAAAAGGGAAAGACGGTATCACAGAGGGTCAAGAATCAATTCAAACAGAAAACGAAAAATCTGAAAGTGCATTCCTGTTGAGCGGGCAAGCTTTGGTTCCGATTTTTCGGGCAACTTTTGGTGATCAAATTCGAAATGGAAGCGATGTCGAAAGAGATCCCTGGTTCACAACACATCCCTCGGCTTTGTTCACCCCTGAACAAATGAAAGCCCTCTGTGGGAATGACCTCAGCGATCTTGGAGACGGTAACTTTGAAATCTGCTGGAAACCGAAACTAACAGATCAGTATCTCAGCGCACTCACCGACTTTGCCACCGATGCATGTCCACAGCTTGTTGCGAAGGAATTTCGCAGCAACTTACTTCATTTGAATAAGCTCGTGCGCACAAGAGATTTTCGCGAGCAGAACCTTAAAAACTTTGCCACAAACTTTCTGAAAATTCCTGCCGATGAAATCAGCGAGACCTGGCTTGCCACCATGACATCTCAGGCAACAGACGCGCTCAAGGCGAATTTGGAAGACGAGAGTACAGAACAAAACAGCAATCAGCGTGCCGAACTTTCAACACCTGACCTTTACACGCTCTCCTGCCAGTCGATCATTCTCTCACGAGAATTTTACTCGCGCTGATTTCCAAGCCATTGTTGCAGTTCAGCCATTTGAACACGCTCGAATTCGAGCGACAGTTGATCTTTTCGGAAGACCACAAAAGCATCGGCATCACCGCCAATCTCTTGCATTTTTCCAGACTGCGCGCTTTGCCACAGATCAAAAACCGACCAGGCACCAGGAGACTCAACAAACGCAGCCTGCTTATGCTCCAAAAGCGTTACGAACGAAAACTTGCGTTCGCGGATGAGCTCGCCAAAGTCAGATCGCCACGGTGCTGTGCGCACCTTCCAGCAGGCCAGTCCGCAACGCATAAGTGTCTCGAGCTGTGCAACATGCAGGTGAGAGCGCTTGGCTGCGAGTATGTTAATCAGCTGCTCTGCATGCGCGATAGGACTTTCAAAGCAACCCGGATGATTCTCGAGAAAATCAAGAACAAGACGCGCCAGCTCACGCGCACCCAACCATTGACCTGCCTGCGGAAAGAGGTTTTCAATCCAGAAAAGCACCTGGTGATATTGTGCGTGCTGATGATGGAGTCCGACGTGCGCAATCTGCTCCGGCGGTACCAAATGCAGTAGTCCATCTGCCCAATGTGATTTGCGTTCATCGCGGAGGCGGAACGACTCCATCAGCAAGTTTTCAAATGAGAAACGACTTTGGCTCGATTGTTCCACGTCAGACCTCGCTCAGTCGAATCAATGCACTCTGCCCGTTGATAACCTCGGCTGCCAGGTCATGAGCAGGAATTAAAGGCTCAAACCACTTCAGGAAAACAGCACGGTGCTGGTTGGCAGGAAGTGCGTGCAACACATCTTCAAGCAGACCCCAGTGAGTCATGGAAAGACGGCCGCACTCTGCATCTACAACCCCTTGTGTTGAGAGTGCCATGGCACCAACCCGTACACTGGTGATAGACTCAAGAGGGAGCTTGCGCAGCTCCTGCTCGAATTCTTGTTCAGCATGGTATAGGCTGACATAAAAGGCGGGAACGTCGAGAATCATTTTGCAGCCCGTGGCATCGACAAGCCGATTCCAGAACTCCACCTCAGACAACGCATCGAAAGAATACCGGAACATAGATGCAATGTTCACAAGCGATATTTCTCGCTTAGTATAGTGTTTGATCAGATTCACTCGTTCAATGACGTGATTCAAAATCTCTTTAGTTTTGGGTATGGGCAGTGGAGTCTGTAAACTCTGCCCACGGTGAGAGTTGAAACCAACAGTAAAGGCTAACCAGCGCGGCGAGACTTCTTCAACGCATTCGAACAACCTCTTCAGTTCGCCCTCTGTATAATCTTTCTCGGCTCCCAAGTTCATGAGACGCGACAGCAGACAAACATCAGTTCTCTGCGCGAACCTGCGTGCCCAAGCACGGTCAACGGAATCTGTCTGCTGAAGAAGGAGAGTGTCGAGCGAAACCTCAAACGCGGGCAGGTTGTCTGAGTGCGCAAAAGTCGAGTGAAAGTGAGGAAGCAGAGGCAAACCCCAACGCAGAGAGAGGGATTCGAAAGGCTTTCCCTGGAGGGTCCAGTCCATGCGCGCAGCAGCACCAAAATCACTCATGACTGGCCTCTTGCTGTAATGTTGTGGTGCTCTCAGCCGGAATCGAACCGGCACGGCCTTGCGGCCAACGGATTTTAAGTCCGTTGCGTCTACCAATTTCGCCATGAGAGCAAACGGTTTTGGGGACACTCTTCTATAGCCCAACCGAAACCGCAGCTCAAGCGAGCCCCGAACTTCCCAGAGTTGGAGATTTTCGCAAAAATCGCTTATGAGGGCTTGAAATGTAGATGCGCCGCTTGCGCAGAAGCTTATCTGAGGAGATTCCATGAGCAGCACACAGGACATTCTGTCGCCCACTCAAGTCGCCGAACACATCCGAAAATCCTACAACGCCCAGCTTCTGGCTGGAAAAGTTGCACTTGTAACAGGAGGTTCACGCGGTATTGGGCGTTCTATCGCCATTGCCCTGGGTGCCTGCGGAGCACGTGTTGTGGTCAACTATGCAGGTAACGCTTCCGCCGCCCAGGAAACAGTTGCGGCAATTGAAGCCGTTGGTGGTCAGGCGCGGGCTGTGCAGTTCGACGTGTCCAACAGCACCCAAACCACAGAGGCCATCAAGGCACTTGAGAAGGAGTTTGGAGGCTTCGATGTTCTCGTCAACAACGCGGGCGTCTCGCGCGACAACCTCTTCATCAAAATGAAAGACGAAGAGTGGGATGCGAATATCAATACGAACCTGAAGGGCTCGTTCGTTTGCTCACGCGCTGTCACGATGGGCATGATGCGCAAACGTGCTGGAAAAATAATCAACATTTCATCGGTCATTGGCTTAACTGGCAACGTTGGTCAAGCCGCTTATGCCGCCAGCAAGGCAGGTCTTCTCGGACTCACCAAGAGCCTCGCCAAGGAGCTGGCAAGCCGCAATATCCAGGTGAATGCCGTTTGCCCGGGCTACATCACGACCGACATGACATCCGCGCACGGCGAAAAACTCATCGAAAATGTGCTCAAACAAATTCCCATGGAGCGCTTGGGTGATCCCATCGAAATTGCTCGCATGGTGGTCTTTCTTGCGAGCGACGCATCGAACTACGTTACCGGACAAACGTTCGCTGTCGACGGCGGTATGACCATGGTCTAATGACCAGCAGCCCCCAGAACAGTACCGGTGCAAGTCCCATGGCCAGAAGAAGTGCCCACGATGAATTGCCTCGAGCATTGTCATGGGCACTTTTATTTTGCAGAGCAAATCCTTTGTTTCTGACCGTTGCGAGTGCCAAGGTTCCGCAAGGTGCAAAAGTTTTTGTCCGCTCGCCGCTGCGAGGTGGATACAGGCTCAAAACTCCCGCCATGTCGTCTAGCCCTAATTGAATTAAGCCGCGCGGCTGCCAATATCCCATGATGGCTGATGGGTCGGAGTGATTGTGTCCGAGCCCAAGGCAGTGCCCCAGCTCATGAATCATCACAAAAATGAAAACAGGAATAGAGGTGATGTCCTCACCCACTTGAATATCGCAATCACGGATACGGGTGGGATCCGATTCATCGCTGAGCGGGTATGCCAACCCACTTGCCACCGTATTTATTTTCCCAATCCCGATTGAAAACTGATTATCGGTTTCGTCTATTTTGCCGCTACGCTCCTCCGAAATTTTGAGCTCAATGCCTAAACCTGGAATTTCGTTCCACACGGCCATGGAGCGCTCAACCAACAGAGCAAAGTTTTGCGCGTCGGTGCTGTCTGCGTAAATGCCTTCTTCGAAGCTGTCTTTATCAACAAAACGCGGCGCTTCAGGAGTTAAGTAAAAGTAAAATTGACGTCCATCTTGAGGCTTCAGGCGAGGCTTGTGGGCACTCAAAAAAACATAGGCACTGGCTCCATGAAAGGTCAGAGTCGCCAGCAGTAAACATGTCGCTGAAAGAATCAGACGCAACACGCCTCGTCGTCTCCAATCAAACTCTAATTTAAAATTGATATTTCAATGAAGAGCTTATCAGGTTCTTGAACTGTCGACGCGACAAAGCATAGCCCTTTGACGTCTCAGCAAAGTAGACATCAGCTGCAATTTGCCACGACTCCAAGGCTCTGAAATTGACGCCTGAAGTCAGTAAATTTTCCCCTGAAGCAAAAGATCCCAATGCACCAACATAGGCCTCCAGACGCCCGGAAAAAAAGGGCTTCTGTGCACGCCCCCCGAACAGCAGGTTTGAACTGACAAACGCCGAACTCGCTGGAGCCGTCCAGCGCTCGCCCCAGAGTTGCCCGGAAATCAAAAAATCATCAAAAAGAGTCAGATCAGCAGTAAGATTGAGAACGAATTGATCGGAGGAAACCTCGCTCTTGAGGCCTTCCTCTGGAAGCGCTCGATTGATGTGCGCAGCGCCCTCACACCGGACAACCAAATCACCCACCGTTTGCGTCGCAGTCAACCCGAGAGTGAACACACGTGGTTCGTACAACCGCGCTTCAACACCCTGAGCTGAAGCTAGAAATCGCAATTGCGGCACCCGTTCGAGATGCGATGCCAAATAGCCGTTGATGTCCCAGCCGCTCGTGAGAAGACCACCTGCCTTCAAGCCAAACTCAGGTTCACTTCCAAAGAGCAACGGCCGAGGCTTCCTCAGGATAACTCCTTGGGGAAGATCGGGAATGGGTGAGCGTTCCGGCTGAGGAATAATAACGACCTGAAATACCGTGCTCGCAGCGAGGTACTGCAGACTCATTGCTGGCACTGCGAGCTTCTGCAGCTCATCGTCTGTGTAGAGTGGCTCAGTCAGATCTCTGGCATTGAGAACATCCACGCCGTCAAGGAAACCCGTGTCACCCCAGATGAACTTCTGCCAGCCTAAACTCACAGATGCAGATTGTCCGACCCATTGCAGCGCAGCCTTGTCGAACCTCAAATCATAGCGACTGCGGCTGCGTGCAAAGTTCGATTGTGTGTCTGCACGCAGCCGAGCATCAACACCAAGGCTCAATGCTCTCGAATCCCAAAGCTGCTGCTCTCCCCTCAAATTAAATGACGGACGCAGGTTCCACAGGACTCTGTCTTCGAGTGAACCTATGCTCGAGATCTCAACAGACCCACCCCAATTGCGCAGATCAGCCTGTGCCTCATAAAATGAGAAGTGACCTGAACAGATGAGCGCCAATGCACTCAAGCGCATTGGAAAACGCAATCGCAGGCGCAGGCTGGGAGTGTTGACGTCAGCCAAACAAGCTGATTCAACGCAGAGCGTTTTGATTGAAAAGAGCATCAGATGACTCTCTCTCCTCAATATTCAAGATCCGCAGCACCGAGGAGTCCTCAGCATTTTTGGCATCCTCAATCCGAATCTCGGTGGGTCTGACCTCGCCAGCAATTCTCTTGAATTGGCCAAACTGACTGCGCTTCAGAACAAGACCAGACAAACTTAGATACTCAGCTTTACTCGGACGAAAACTTCCCTTTTCAACCCACGCTCGAATCTTATCGTAAGTCAGACCCTTCTTGCGCGCACTCAGCACGAGCACCCAAAAGCGTGCATCCTCTGATTCAACTGTTGCGGAATAGTCGCCCCACCAGCGCATTCGGCTCACATCCCCGTTCGATGCCTGACCACTGAGCTTTTGATTCAACGCCACGCGCACCGCCCGCTTCAGATTAGGGACGTAGGCCCACATCTCTTCGCCAATCATAACCATATTGCGACCTTTGTCGCGCACCGGAAGGAGCGTGTTTATGCGTGTTTTCTCGCGACCTTTGGTGAAGACCTCGAGCTTAACAACATCGTCACCCCCCTTCGAGTGAACCTCAACTTCCATGTAATAAGAATTCATTGGACAGCGCACCTCATCAGTGCGCTTGAGAATGTCGTCGGCCGAAATTGCTGCGCTGGACTTTGACTCTTTGAGTTGAGCTGTTGAAGCACTGGCCTGACTCTCGAAAGCCTGAGGCGTTTGTAATCCAAACAGCACAGCAACAACCATCAATGCATTTCTCACAACAGCTCTCCTTATGCCGACTGGCGCTTGAACACATCGGTTGTGTACATCTGTGTCTTTTCTGCAGCAAAAAACCTATCAAATTCAAAACTCAACTGCACATATCCACTGTCGTCAATACCCTTCAAAATGCGAAGATAATAACGGGCAACCACCAAAGCATCTTGAGACAAGCCTGGCATCATCCGCTGCAGAAAGTCATGTGCCGTTTTTTCATCAAAGTATGATGGAACATCCGACAGCGAGACAAAATCAATCGGCACATCCCGATTTTGCTCGACAATATCAATGACACTCCCCAATTTGTATTCGATCTCGGCACTACGAATCCCGGACTGAATGTCTTCGAAGACCTCAGGATGACACTCAATCGGATTACCTTCTGCGAAGCGAATCTCACCCAAGAATGTCAGCTGTAGGAAAAAATTTTCTCGCGGCAGCCCCTGTGAGAAAATCCTGTCATAGGCTGCCCTATAAAAACCATAATGGCTCCCCGGAGTGTTTTTTGGAGGAAAACGTCCACGGTACAATAGAGTGTTGAAGAACCTCGAATTTCCGATCAAAAAAACAAGAGCGTTCCAGCGCCAAGCAGGAAACTCCAGAGCCAGATACCTTCTAAACTCAAATTCATCCGTGAAGGAAAACAACTGTTCTACGGAATCGCTTAAAGCGGCTCGACACATTTTCGAAATCTTTGAAAATGTTCGTTCCCACCGACCGCTGTACAATACCGATTGATAGCCATTCGCAGAAAAAATTCCATTGAAGAGCTCACGGCATTCTGATGACATCTGCAATTGGTTGAACAGCTCTTTGCGCTCTTGTGGTGAAATACTGCGCGGCGGATATCCCCAAAAGGCGAGGAAGTCACCACGGTCAAAGTGACGCGCCGACTCGATGCGCAGCTCTGTTAGCAACAACTGCTCTCGCGACAGGTCTGCCACCGTGACCTTGTGCGGATGACGGGAAAACAAGGGCAGAACCCGCGCACCGCTGCCCGCAACACTGAGTACATGATTACAACCTGAGCGGAGCAAGTCACGCTCAAGTGCGGTGTCCTCATTAGCTAGAGTGTAGTTGAGTGTGTTGAAGTAGGTGTCACTCATATGAGCTTCAACCTTCTTTTGGTAGACGAGGGTTGGGTGTGCCACTCGGCAAGATTCCTCTGAGCCAGCTGCCTACAAGACTCCACTTTCTCATCTGTAACCTCACCTTCATGATTGCGTATACTCGAGAGCTTTGCACCGTGCTTCAAACCCAGCTGATAGATTTCCTTAACTCGCTCAAGCTGCAATTGCCGGGAGAGCGAGAACGTTTCGTAGCGGCCTTCCATGGTCAGCAGAACTGTTTCAGCGAGACAGGCATAGACACTGGGTTTGGGCAGTCCGATATCCACGTTCATACGCACTGGACCAGGCAAATCAATTTCACCACTCTCGATGAGCAGAACATCCGGACGACGCCGCGCCTCTTCAGGACGGATGTCCAATGGGCGTGAACAATCACAGATCACAGCGCCAGGCTTCACCCGCATAATGTCTAAAACTTGGCCGCGCTGATTCGAGGTTGCTGTGACTATCAAGTCCGTATCTTCCAGCTCTTCGTTGGGATCTGTGCGCACATGCACCACAGTGCGGGGTGACAATTGCTTGAGTTCATCACGGAGCTCAAGGAGCTTATCTGCACGGGGCGCAACGATAACTATTTCATTTGCAACCATCGAAAGCAGCTGTGCCGATACGCGACCAATACTTCCAGTGGCTCCCAAAACCATAACTTTCATTTTCAGCTGACCGTGCTGATCTTCGCTCTTCACGAATCCCATACGCTGAACCATCATCCTTGCTGCCCAAAGAGTTGCCGCAGCTGAGTAGGAATTGCCTGTCGTAACCGGAATCGGTGATCTGCGTGCCACGGTGACACCCGAATCACCAATCACCTTCGTGTAGGCGCCGAGTCCAATCATTAGAGCGCCACGGCGGTGTGCATCCTCTGCCGCTGCAACGAGCTGATCGTAGATAAAGTTTTCATCCATGCGAAGCATCGCACGTGGCGTTGCACACAAGGCATAGATGTCGCAGATGACTTCTTGTCCGGTCAGTTCACTACGAGCAAAGCTCAGCTCTCCATAGCGAAAGACGGGTATGCGTGCCATCGATGATTCGGCGAGTGAAACAATTTTTTTGGGTACGGTTCTAAGAAAAGAAAATCCAGGAGTGAGGGAAAGATGTTTCACACTCAACGGATGAATGATGAATGCACAGCGGCGAGGTACGTGTGTGGACCCTTGCCAGCGTCTGGGTTCAATCCGCAGACCTTCAATCATTTCGAGTGCAAACTCGCCGATCTCCAATGAGCTCCGCTGACTTATGCGCACCTGATCCATAATTGCCGTGGTCAGCCCAAACGACCACATCTGTTCGGGTATTCTGAGCGACGCTGCCTCAGGTGCAAACTCGATGATATGAGCAACTTTGAAGCGCTCGAGTTTTTCACGCTGCTGTTGTGTGAGAAAATCTGTGAACACAACCTTGCCTTCAAAAACTTCTGGCTGCTCGATATCACCAAGCAAAGCTGAATAAGTGACGAACACGTCACAGCCAAAAATCCAGCGATTCATCCATTTACTTGTGTGCCGTCGCATCCAGTCTGAAAAGATATGTTTTCCGACAATCACCCTGGATGCCAATAAGGTCGTTACCATCGAGAAGAATCTGTTTATCTGGATTTTGCTGCGCAAGAGGCTCGGGACACCGAAAAGAAAAAGAGGATCTGCAGACTGAATTATAGCACCACCCTCAATGAAAGATTCAGCAAACGGTGTATAAAGCGCAGTGTGAAAAAGGACTTTTTTTCTTTTAAAGAAGTGTGGTTCTTCTCGCAAAAACTTTCGCAGCGTCCAGTTTCCAAAAAGTGTAATGAGGTCAACCCCCGTATACACTGGAGTTCTGTCTGCAAAACGAATCAGATCTCTCGTGGGATGATGAAGAACTTCCCGGTTCCCAAAGACAGCCTTGTCGCGAACACCACTCAGTACAAAAGCATCAACCTCACCGTCGAGTTCATGAAAGATGTGATGTGCTGCCGAGAAGTCCCAACCAATACGCATTTCCGTGATTTCAAAATCTATTCCACCCAGGCTGATACTTCCCACGACATCATTGCCTTGCTCGAGGAAGTTGAGCACAACAATCCGACGCAGTTTGTTGACTGTCATGCGACTGAACCTCCTGCAGTCAAAAGCGATAGAGCACCTTTGTGAACGCTGAAGCGCATCACGGAGTCCATCTCAAATGCCTCCCCATCGGCAAAGAAGAGTTGCTCGCGGCCGTCGGAAGCGCGTACGAGAAGAGATTCAGTTGTAAGACGCTCCGATAAGATGGGCTCCACCTCCATGCGCAATGCGGTCAGTGAACGCAGCAGATCAAAGGGGGTCTTTGCTTTCAAAAAAAGTATATCGAAACAACCGTCTGACGTGCTGGCATTGGGTGCTACCGTCAGGTTGCCACCCAGACGAGGCTGATTACAGATAAAAACATTGCTGAAGAGCCCGGAGAATGAACCCTGCGGAGACTCAATCTCATAATGCCTCAGATAGGCTCTCCGCCCAATAATCGTGCCCGCTGCAAGAGCCGTGTAGATGTTGCTACCAGCGGCTTCGGCTGCCCTTTTAAACAAGGGTGAGAATTGCCTTGCCTTGTTGAAGTCGCGTGTCAGGAAGGCTCCGACACCTAATCCGCCCACAGTCGTAAAATTAATTCCGTTACAACTGAGCACATCCACTTGTCGCAAGACGCGGCGGGTTAGAGCTGATTGGAGTGAAAGCACGTCGGGTGTGTATCCCCAGTGGGATGCAAAATCATTCGCTGTACCGAGAGGAAGAACGACAACTGCATGCTGAGTTTCCATGAGAGCCTGCAACGCGCATTGCAACGTTCCGTCGCCACCCGCAATAACGAGATCTTCATGCAAGGGGATGCTGCGAATAAGCTCGTGCATTTCGTTCGGCGACGCCGGAGCATGCAAGGTCACAGGCCAGCGTGGCAAACCGGCGCGCAGAGCCAGCGCAAGGCGATCCCTGTGCGCACGACCTGCAGCAGAGTTCATGATGACATGACACATCCGCGCCGACGCTGCCGCTTTTCGCTTGTCCACAGACATCCCTAACCCCACGCCCTACACTCTGAGGAACAACCTCAGTGCCGTTTCGGAAAAGCGGACTCTGACTTGAGCTGAAGTGTAATTAAATTACTGCAATAATTTAGTTATTTTTTAATTTTTTATCAACTGACTGGCTGTATCCAAAAACCCCAGCCTTGCTGCAAACATGGTATCTGAATCCTGAATTGGTGCGCCCAACAGAGTTTGAGTGGCGTGCTGCAATTGAAGTTGCGGAGCGTTCCGAGCAACAAAAGCATCTACGATGTCCTCATTCTCTTCAACGCACCAACTGCATGTTCCGTAAACCAACGCGCCACCCGGGCGAACTCGCCGAGCCGCCTGCGTTACCAACTTCAACTGCAGTTCGTGCAATCCTCGTCGAGCCTCGGAATCCGAAATACGCAGACGCGCGTCGGGGTTACGGCGCCAAGTTCCAGAGGACGAACACGGTGCATCAACCAGCACAGCATCGAATCCAGCCTGAAGGTGGACTTCCTTTCCAAATTTGGGGAGCTCATCACCATTCCAAACGAGAGTACGGACGTTGTGAAATCCGGCGCGCTGGCAGCGTCTCTTTGCCTCTTCCAGTTTGTGACTGCGGATGTCCGACGCATAAAGCGCCCCTTTGCCGCGCAACGCTGCAGCCAAAGCAACAGTCTTACCCCCACCACCTGCACAGGCATCCCAAATCTTCTGACCAGGCTGTGCCCCAACCGATTGAGCAATCTGCTGGCTGGCACCATCCTGAACCTCAAACAGACCTGCTTTAAAGGAAGCGCATTGATAGACACCAAAATTTCCACTCACCAGAGCCGATTGCCCTTCTGCAATCCATTTAACTTCCAGGTCGTGTGACGCGAGATCTTGAACTACCTCGTTGCATCGCTCGGGATGATTCAGACGAATCCACAGCGGTGGACGGACGTTTTGCAACCTAAGAAATTCGAGCAATTGCTCTGCTGTCCATGCACTCCGCGCAAGACGCTGATACAACGCAGGAGCCCATGCGGGAGGAATTCCATGAGCCAAAAGAATCAACGGCAGCTGATTCTCTATCGAACTCGAATCAACCTTAATTCTTTCCACAAAGACACGCTCAAGTGCAGCTCGAAACTCCCCCTGCGGTGAAAACTCTTGCGCTGTTGAATCGGAATTCTGAAAAGCACAGTCAACAACCTTTTCAGGAGAAAGCGCCTGTAGTGCTGCCCACAGGTCTTTCTCTGTGGAGATCTTTTCGGAGAAAGAATGGATTTGTTCCGTCTGCTTTTTTTCAGTTTGCCCGAAAAAGAATTGGGTACTCGAAAACCCTTTCTCCCTCGAAAGAAATTCTTCGAAGAGAAGAGTCGTGACCGCGCGTGCTGCTGCAAAAAACACGTCGCTGTAGAAGCGCCTGTCTTGGCTTCCAAAGCTCTTTTCGGCGCGCAACGCCTCGGCCAGCCATCGATCGAGTTGGCGCGGAGCAGGCGCTCCTACGTAGTCTTTCCAAAGCCGAGCTGCATGCTTGAGACGATTCACATCTCTTTGCGTTGCTTCCCGTCTCAAGTATCAACCTCATCATCGTAAACAATTTCGGTCTCGTCGTACTCAAAGGTCTCCGTGCCATCGGCACGATCCTCATCCCACTCCAAGTCAAAACGTGCCTTTGGCATCTCCAGCAGATCTTCCTCGGGCTTCGATCCGTGCGCCTTGCGTGAACGCTCACGCAAAAACAGGCTGATGGGGATTTCCTTGAATCCAAAATGCTCCCGAAACTCGTTTTCGAGAAAGCGGCGATAGCTGAAATGCACATCTTTTGGATCGGAACAAAAAATAACAAACCTTGGGGGAGAAACGCCCACCTGAGTCATGTAGAAGAACTTAATGCGCCGTGAGCGGTTCTTGGTCAACGGTGGCGTGTGTTTCTCAAGAATCATGCGCAACGCTTTGTTGAGCTCGGAAGTGCTGATGCGCTTGCGACTCTGGTCATACATTTGAATGCAGGTCGGAAGAATCCTGCTTACACGCTGATTTTCTTCTGCACTTGTAAAAAGCGTTGGCGCATAGCGAATATAGCGCAGAGCCACGTGCAATTCTTCCTGATAACGATTGATGGTCGTTGATGTCTTATCTTGCACCAAATCCCACTTGTTCACGACAATAAGAATGGGCTTGCGCATTTCGAACGCATATCCAGCAACGCGGGCATCGCCCTCTGTGGGTCCTTCGTCGGCATTGATAACGAGCACCGCCACATCGCATTCTTCAAGACAAGCCACCGAGCGCAGCGCAGAATATTTTTCGAGACGATCGGTCATGCGGCTTTTGCGGCGGATCCCGGCTGTGTCGAGAACTTTAAATTCTCGATTGAAGGCACGCACAGTGATATCGACGACGTCTCGCGTTGTTCCAGGTCGTGCATCGACGATGCTGCGCACTTCTCCTGCAAGCCGATTGAGAATCGATGACTTTCCGACGTTGGGTCTACCAATGATCGCTAACTTAATTTGTTCTTCTGCCTCTTCAGGAAGCTGCGGCTTTGCCTTGATCATCTCAACGGCAGTTTCGAGCAGCTCTCCCACTCCGCGTGAGTGTTCCGCGCTGATAGCAAATAGATGTTCAACACCGAGCTTGCGGAAGTCCTCGGCGAGGTGGTCATCTTTAGGAAGGTCGCATTTGTTTGCAGCAACGACGAAAAATTTGTCGGCTCGACGCAGCCTGCGGATCAGATCAGAGTCGACCGGATGGAGTCCCTCGCGCGCGTCGGTCACGAAGATAACAACGTCCGCTTCCTCAATGGCCAACTCCGCCTGCTCAACCAATTGCTTCTTAATATTGTCCTGCGAAGTTGGCTCAAATCCGCCTGTATCGCACAAATAAAAGGAAGTCCCGGAAAACTCGGCGCGCGAAAAGATGCGATCCCGAGTCACGCCTGGCTCGTCGTGAACCAGACTCTTTCGCTGCTTCACAATGCGGTTGAAAAGTGTGCTTTTGCCAACGTTGGGACGTCCCACAATGGCAATCAGGCGTGTGTATGTGCGAGCTGGCATTTATAACCTCAGAGGCAAGAACTATTTTTCGGCTTTCGCCGCTTCCCCGGGCAGGGGTACTGCAGGAACCACGGGTAGCGCAGTTTTCCAGAGCTCGGCCAGATCCTGTTCAACCTCCTCGGGTTGACCATTCCACACAGCCGAGTGTGCACCTTTATTAAAGACCTTTACACGGAACACATTTTCCTTTGGCAGAGCCGCAACAACCTGACCAGAAACCTCAGGCTGGACAATATCGTCGTTCACGGAGTTGTAGACGTAAGTTGGAACAGTCACATTCGCAGCAGCATCGACCGGACGACAGCTTTCAAAATCGGCACGTGCACGCTTGCCTGCAAGCCAAACACCCGCATTGATGAAGGCCTGGGGCACATTGGGTTTCTTCGGTGTATTGAGCGTAAGCTGTTCTACCGACGGAATAGGATTTTCGAGAACCAGCGCATAGATGCTGCGGCTGTTGTTCTGTGATTCTTCAGGCATCAATTTGCCGGCTGCGTTGAGCAAAGCCATACTGCCCATCGATGTTCCGTGCGCCAGAATTCGGCGACCTGGGAACTGCTCTTTGAGCGCATTCACAACAGCAATCACATCGAACTGTTCACGACATCCATAGCTGGCTCCGAGATTATTGTGATGTGAGAGGCCATGGTTACTGAGGTCCATCGCTACAAGTTGAAAACCAAGTCGCTGCGCCATTTTGAAATAGCGCGTGCCATGCATGTGCGTTCCAGAAACGCCATGGACGTGAAAAAAGATCGGCATAACGTCGAGTTTCTCACGCTGCTCGGGAGCGATATTGTCGTAGACTTTGTAATGGATCCTCTCACCGGTAGGATTATTTACATAGTAACTCTGACCCGGAAGGTTAAGTGATTCCTGGCAACTCAAATCCACGGGCTTTTTACCCGGGCCGCCATCGCGCAAATCGGCGTATGCCCATTCGTTCATCCACTTCGTACACTCGATGGTCTCGACCTTCGTCCACTTTTCGCGGGGCTTGAACGGAAAAATCAGTAGGTCACTCAAATAGAACAAGGCTCCGACAACAACTGCCGTAATAAACGTAACGACTGCGGCGACAATAAGGGGGAGTCTCGAACGCATCATTCTTTCCTTTCTGCGGGAGTGACCGGGGCAACACCGGGCGGGGGGTTGGAACTTTCAACAGCGATCTTAGCTATTTCAACTCTTTCACCACAAGCACAGGGTTCCGCCGCAGCAAAAGACCTGTTTGGTGCACGATTCTCGAGATACAAAACCGAGACATCCCCTATCCCCTGTTCCAGAGGTGAGTGACGGAGTTCTCTCGGATAGGGGCGACTCGTCAAGAAATAATCTAAAATTTCATGCGTCCGAGGATTGGGTTGGGGAACCCACCAGTGTCTCAGAGGAACTCTATAGATATCAAAGGCCTGAAACTCGCGGCGGGCAAACTCCAGGTCGCCAACATCAAGAAAGAAGGCATCGAAAGCGGCCGCAGCCGAAGCATCGGCCGGCCGGATGAAGTCTGCCCCCTGAATGTCGTGGGCATACCAAGCAATGGGCCAGGTCGAATCTCCGGACATCGTCACACGCGGAAATCGCCCAGAAACATTGTTCACGTTTACCCAACGCTGGCGAATCGCCTTTATCGCTGGAGTAGTCTGGGTGAACACCAGCCGCTCCATCGGATTCGCAGCCTCAGGAAAAGAGACGCGGACAGCCTTCCAAGCGCCGAACGCAAGCAGAAGAGCGGTCGAAACCAGAGTAAGGCGCTGCGCCCGGGCGATGAAGCGCCCTTCTGCAGCAGCAACGGCACCCTTCATCTCAGAATCCAGAGGAGCATCAGTGAGAGTATTATGGTTGAAAAAGTTCCTTGTGCCTGCCAGCAAGCGGCCAATCTCAAGACCTGCCAAAGCCACCAAGGGCATCAAAATGTAGATGAGCAACCATGGAACCTTCTCTCCGACGTAGGAGTAGATTCCGAGCATGCCGGTTACCCACCACCACAAAAACGCATCAAGAAAACGACGCAAGCGCGCATTAGCTAAAACGGCGAACGCCCCCAACAGGGCGATTGAGAGCAACTGCATCAGGTGCCGTGAATGAGAAATATGCAACTTCTTGGCAATCCCAGAAACCACGCTGCTGGTCTTTTCGCTGGCCAGACCATTGAGGCAGGTCTCTGAAAAACTGCAGCTCTCAGGGGTGAAACCCAACCGAGGCAGAGCCACGGATGCAAGCAGCAGTGCAGAGAAAATAAACACAACACGTGGAGTATTGAGGAGCGACAACGGGAAGCGCAAAGCCGCTCGAGCGGTGTTTTTTGCTGACAAGCTGACACTGCGCATCCATGCACACATCAATGCAGGAATGAGCGCGAACTCATAATTCAACAAAAGAGGAAAATGATAGTCGAACGGTCCATCAATACGTCGCTTTTGGTTTTGATCCCACCAATACAGCAAACTCTCACGATAGAGTCCATCAATCACTCCGTGCCAGGCACCCTTTGAATGACGGAAGAAGCTCGAATAAAAAACAACATAAATGAAAACAAAGACCGAGACACAATTCACTATAAGCGCAGCGCGATCTGACCAGGCTGTCAGTGGTCGATAACCCCCGCGTAGGTCGTTCAAGTCATCAAGTCCGCTGCGGCGCACGAGCCAAAGGACAGAAGCTATGCCCAAGAGCCAGACAAAGACATGCAAATAAGCATTCTCTTTGTTGCAGAATTGCATTGCTAGAAAGGCGGCTGCGACAACTGCTTGCCAAGGCTTGCCCCACCAATGATAGGCAAAGAAACTAGCAAGTGAAAGACCGATCCACAGTGAGTTGAAGGCATCTTCACGCAGGAAACGTCCGAAGTACATGAACGTCGGACTTAGAAGTAAAAAGAGAGAAATAACCAGAGCTGTGCCGTTGCCGAGCGCTCGACGCCAAAACAAAGGCAACAAAACAAGTAACACGTTGCAGGCCGCTGAGGGAAAACGAGCTGTGAAGTCATCGGAGCCGAAAATCGCCATGAAAGCGCCAACCAGGTAGTACAACACCGGGCCGTGCAAGAGCGCAGAATATTCGTGCGGATGCCCATCGGAGACGCGATGCGAATAATACGCATGCAAACTTTCATCATGGTGGTAGGGCTTGTCTGCAAGGAACAGGAAACGAGTCAGAACTGCAGCCAGTGCAATTAGGCCACAAACCAGAAACCAACCTTTGCCCTCAAGCAGTTTGTTCGTGATAGTCTTTCGAGTATGTTCGCTGAACATGAGCTAATTGTCCGTCCTATCAGTGCCCATCGGAGTAGCCAGATTGAGACAGATGATACCACATAAGCTTCACCCGGCCGTCTCTCAGCATCCACGGATTTTGGCGGCCCGTGAAATCTGCGAAACCCTGCGCACAGCAGGCCGGCAGGCCTGGTGGGTTGGCGGATGCGTCCGAGATTTCCTACTGAATCCTGAAGAGCCGCCCAACGATATAGACATCTCAACCGACGCTTCCTTCGATGAAGTGCACAGACTTCTCCCCAAGACCATCGGCATCGGTAAAGCCTTCGGCGTCGGACTTGTGAGCCGAGGAGAATACGCATTCGAGGTGTCGACCTTCAGAAAAGAATCCGAGTACACCGACCGCCGTCACCCAAGTCTAGTTTCGCAAGGCACAATCGAAGAAGACAGCGCCCGGCGTGATTTCACTGTAAATGCACTTTACTTCGATCCAATCGACGAACTTATCGTCGACTTCCACAATGGACTTTCGGATCTGAAACAACGGCAAATCCGCTGTGTCGGCGATGCCAAAATGCGTCTGCACGAGGATCCACTTCGGATCCTCAGGCTGCACCGCTTCTCGGCGAATCTCAATTTCTCGATCGAACCCGAGACCAAAGCTGCCGCCCATGCACTTACTGGTGAACTCATTCACATCAGCCTCGAGCGGGTTCTGCTCGAAATCTCGAAAGTCAAAGCCGCGGCATTCGCTCGGTTTGCGCAAAGCACCCGCAATGCGCAATGGATTCTCCTGCAGTACAATTCGCCTGCTAGATCCTCGGCGACACCTGTTCCTGTTGCACTGCAGGAGTCACCTCATTCTTTCAATTTGCCCGTCGCGGCATTTCGGCACCCGGGAACTCTCTTCCTGCTGATGTGTCACAGCAATTTTGGGCAGAGCGCCTTTGATTGGGTGAACATATTGAAAACCTGGCCGCTGTCTGCATCGGAACGCGCCCATGTTGAACTTGCTGTTCGTTTTGGGAGCGGCAAGTTTCGCGTTCCTCAATGCTCAGATCCACAAGCACAACTCAGCGCCTGGCAAGATTTTCTCGAACAGTGCCGGTGGCTGGTGCGCCAATCGAGAACCGAATTGCTCGATGCCTCTTGGCTTGTTGAAAATATCGCAGCCGATACCTTCAATCCAACCGACCTCGTGCACAGTTTTTGCAGAACGTGCAGCGCAGAATACACGCATCTGAGCCTTGCGCAGGCCATTGAAAACACGGTTGGCGAGAACTGCAAACCCCTTCGGGCAGAACTGAACCAGTGGGCAAAGGACAAACCTCAGGAAGCACTTGGATGGGCACGACTCATGACCGACATCGCCGCACTGCTGCAATACACAGGCTGCAGCACAGCGCAGCTTCCTGAATTTATACGTCACACGCATCAACAGCTGAATACGGAGACATGCGCACAGGCATTGCTCTGGGCAGCAAACCGCGCAAAGAAAAAACCACCCCGGAGCAACTGAACAGTTGTCACGGGGTGGATTCGAGTTTCAAGTCAGCACAGGTCGTCAGCGCCCAAGCGTATTCTTGAGTGCAGCGAAGGCTTGCGGAGTTGTGCTGCGTGTGTGACGCCGGGTGATACTTCCCTGCGACACAAAGTTAAGCAGGTACCATTTTCCACCCGCTTTTGCATTCGTACCGCTGGCACCGTCGCCACCGAAAGGTTGCTGATTAACAACCGCACCCGTCGTTTTCCGGTTCACGTAGAAGTTGCCCGCAAGCTGCGAGAGAACAGGAACTGCTCGTTCAAGGAACGTTTCGTTGCGGCTTATGACTGAACCCGTCAGGCGATACTGGTGCTGCTCGATGATACGCGCAGCATCCTCGAGAGTCTTATACGTCCGCACAGCTGTGACCGGACCAAAAATCTCAACACTGAGCAACTCGTGGATGTCGGAATTCACTTCAATCAAAGTTGGTTCGATGTAATAGCCTTTGCTGTCATCACACTTCCCACCGGCAAGGAAAGTGCAGGCTTTGTCGGCTTTGGCTTTTTCCAGCGCAGCCTTGATTTTGTCGAACGCACGCTGATTGATGACAGGACCCAAATCAGCCTTACGTTCGGTTGGAAGAGTCATAAGCTGCGCTTGTGTTTGCTTCACAAGTTCACTTTTGAGCGTAGGCCAGATTTTTTCATCGACGAGAACGACACTGTTTGCAGAACATTTTTGTCCACTGCGCCCAAATGCACCCTGAACGATAGCTTGAGCTGTGTCGACAACATCGATGTCGTGGTCGGCGACAAGAAAATCCTTACCACCCGTTTCCGCCACAAAGCGTGGAAAGTTGTTGCGCGGAAAATCAGTATTGAAAAGATAGTTGCCAAAAATGCGCGCCGTGTTGAAGCTTCCGGTGAAGTTCAATGCGGTGAGTTCAGGATGTTTGAGAACGGGAGGAAGGCAGTTTGGTCCTTCACCTGTCAGGAAGTTAATCACACCCGGCGGGAAGCCCGCTTCATCAAGAGCAAGCATCAGCAGATAACTGGTCAGAACAGCATCACTGCTGGGCTTCCAAACCACTGTGTTGCCGGTCAGAGCCATAGCGAGAGGGAGATTGTAACCAATCGCAATTGGGAAATTGAAAGGCGTCACGGCACAGGTGAAGCCTTTCAATGGACGCAGCTGCAGCTGATTTGTTTCCATGGGACCATCTCCCATGCGCTCAGCAATCAACTCGGAATAGAACCAATTATTAAAGCGCACGAAGTCCATGAGTTCGGCCCAACTGGCCGAGGTTTCATTGGCTGTGTAACCGCATTCGACTGCGGCTGTTGCGCATGTCTGGTACTTCCACTTTGCAAGAACTGCCTCAAGATCTCTGAATTTCTGCAAACGGGTTGCGGGTGAAAGCGCAGCCCATGCGGGCTTGGCTGCAAGTGCAGCATCGATGGCTTTCTGCGCATGACTTGCATCAGCTTCCTGAAAAGAACACACAAGCTGCTTTGTGGCAGGATTAAGGCTTTTACCCTTCTGATTCGCGTAAATCTTTTGGCCACCGATTATCATAGGCACTTCAAGTCCGAGCGGAATTTCACGGGTCGCCGCTTCAAACTGCGCCCAGGCAGCCTCAGTGTCACGGATGTTCTCAATAGGTTCGTTGGTCGGTTTGACCATGGACAGGACGTTCATTTTTAGACCCCGGTTAGGACAATGGACTTAGCGGATAGCTGTCCCTTCTTTAGAGGCTTGTGCCGTGGGCTGCAACCATTCGGAGATGGTTCTGACTTGGTTTTCACCGGGAATGAAAAACTCAAGCTCAGGAGAAAAATAGCCTTTCTTGACATATTCGCGCGCAAAAGGTGCGAATTCGGCCAGACTCATGGGTCGCGTACGATAGCCTGTCGCACGGTTGAAGGTCTGGAGAGGGGTCAGAACCATGCGATAGCGATGGGTTGAGCCATCTTGTCCTGGTTGCGCAGCGGAGCAGAACTCAAAGTGAGCACCCAGCCCAAACTTTGCTTCCCTGGAAAGCGAAGCAAACGAAAAATTACCAATGCCGTAAACAATAATTCCGTCCTCAGGCTCCACGTCTACGACCTGCGCAATATGAGCATGATGACCAACGACAATATCCGCTCCGGCAGCCAGAGCGATCTTGGCCTGCGCCGGTTGGTGATCACGTAGACCGGCTTTCAGCTCTTCACCCCAATGAAATGCGACCACCACGAAGTCGGCAGAGCTTCGGGCATCAGCAATCGCTTTTCTCAGCGCATCACCGCGCGGAAAAGCGACGCCGGGTTGCTTTTCCGTAGCCCACGCCTCGGCAGGGTATGTTGTTGTCGCTGAAATAACCGCAATTCGGATCCCATTTTTTTCGAGCCACATCGGCTGCAGAGCTGCGCGCAGATTTTGGCCAACACCTGCAAATTTCATTCCCGCGGCCTTGAGTGCGGCCATGGTGTCCTGAGCACCCTTCCAACCAAAATCCATGCTGTGATTATTCGCCAACGTGAAGTGTTTGATTCCCGCAGCACCCAACCACTTTAAGCTGTCGGGAGCCTGCTTCAGAGCGAATGGGTATTTTTCAAATGCACGTTTTTCTTCTCGCGTCAGGGCTCCTTCAAAATTCACAACATTAAAATCAGCCCACTGCAGAAGTGGTTTTAGATTGTCAAAAAGTGAAACTTTCAATTGAGCTGCTGGACTCTTAGGTCCAACCCAATAGTCTCCATAAAAGCTCACCTTCACCGGCTCAGCACATTCGCTTGGCCACGATAATACGCTTTTGCTCTTTTGCGGTGGGGGCGGTGGAGGTTGCGGAACAACCGAGCTTTGGTTGCCTTGTGCCGGCACTCCGGCTGGGTCTTTTGAGCTCAGTTTTACACCGGGAATAAGGTGATGACGCACATTGAGTTGAGCTAAGCGCGGCGCGTCTTCACGCGGCACATCTGAATGTGCACGTGAACCCACGAGGCAAATGAACATCCAGCAGACCTGCCGGACTCTCAACACGCCCACGAGCGCCCCCTCATTTCGCCGCATCAACATTGGAATAACTGTCCTAGCCGAGCTTAACAAAAACAACTGCGATGTCGGGCTGAAGCTTTTCTCGGTGCGGCGAGTTGTTGGCGGGAGTAGGCTAAATTTATCCCTCTTCGCCGGGGAGTCTTTCGGAATCCGAGACAACATCAAGACTGATAAGGTGCCTCATCTTTTCCATTTTCGTACGGATGTACTTGAGATTTTCTTTCTGCAAAACCGGAGCAATTGCGACACGCTCAACAACCTCAATACCAGCCTCAGCGAGTGCCTCGACCTTTGCCGGGTTGTTGGTGAGCAGGCGCACTTTCGATACCCCAGAGGCCTTGATGATTTCAGCAGCGACCACAAAACTACGTTCATCTGCCGAGAAACCAAGGGCAAGATTGGCCTCAACCGTATCCATGCCCGCATCCTGAAGAGAGTAGGCCTGCATTTTTGCTGCAAGACCGATACCGCGACCTTCTTGGCGGAGGTACAGAATCGCGCCATATCCCTCTTTAGCAATTGAATTCATGGCATCTTGGAGCTGCTGGCCACAGTCACAGCGCAGTGAACCAAAAACATCACCGGTCAAACATTCTGAGTGAATGCGCACGAGGGGAATTTTGTCGGGGCGATTCCATTCCCCCATCCACAAAAGCACATGTTCTTTGGCCGTTGCCGCTTCGAGGTAGAGCGACATTTGGAATGGACCCCAAAGTGTCGGGAGGCGGGTTGTAGAGATGTGCTGCAGCGAAACCATATGAAAAAAGTCCATCCTCTTGGGAGTCAATCCTTCCCGCCGGATATTGCACATTTAAATTCAGAACAAGTGAAAGTCGGGAGCGAAAAAAAGACTGGCGCGGCGGCTAGCTCTCTGCTAGCCCCGGAAGGAAGGCAAAAATCAAGAGTCTCGGTTCTCCGCGAGCCCTTTTTCCAGGAAAGAAAAGTGGACACGCCCATGGAACAACAAATCAGCCCCAGAGGCCAAATACATAGAATTTCTGCACAAAGCAGCTCATTCGTGCTTGGTCTTGGGTTGCCCGCAGCCCTGACTCTCTCCGGATTCATCTGCCAATCGAACGCTCTGAGCGGATTCGGATGGGCGCTGCTCGCCGCACTTGCAGGCTGCCTCGCCAGCACACTCTTGGGCTGGTCTGCGCTTCTCAAAACACTGGTGCCCGAGCGTTCCACCTGGAAAAAATCACTGGTTGCAGGACTCTTTCTCGCTTTGGGGTTGGTTCTGCAAGGCGTAGCTTTAGGTTCGGAAGGATGGAGCCCCATTCACGCGGTTGCGTTGGCTTTTATCCCATGGAGCCGAAGCATGTGGCGTTTGGTCGCCCAAATCGAAGTTTTCCCCAATGTTCGCAGCCGCCTGTCCGCTCTTTTATTGATGGGCGCAGCAGTGGTCTACCTCTGGCCTGAATTTGCCCAACTCGCAGTCGCTGCAAAAATCAGCTCGAGTCAGTTACTGCTGGTACCGGCTCTCAGCCAGTTTTCCCTTCCGCTGCCCCGCAGCTTTTCTTTTTTGTCGGCGCTTTGCTTTGGTGCTGCTTCGAGTCTGCAATTGGCGCAGGAACGCAGTATTTCGAGCCTCACGTTCTGGAGCATCCCGACAGCCATCGCCGCCATAACGCTGAGTTTTATCGGTTGGGTTGCCCTGCAGCAGTACGAGACACGCATCGCTGTGATGGGTGATCTCGAGCTTGCTCCAATGAGCCGTTTGATGGCCGTGACACCCGCATTCATTTTCGGAATCATGATGCTTGCACTCAGACCTCGAGTTCACATCAAGAACTCGCTCCTCATCGGGCGAGACACCAACAACTGGTGGCAATCTCTCGGCCTCGGTGCGGGCTGCTCAGCCACTTTGCTTCTTTGGCACAGGGCTCAGATACCCAACTCCGATCTCCTGCTTTTCGCTTTGGTTCTTGCGGGGCAATTTGTGGGATTGCGCCTGAGCAACAACCCGGTCACGTTCGCCCGCACGCTCAGCCTTGTAACCGACACCAACACACCCGAAAAACAGCGGGCTTTCCAAAACTCCTAACAAGGGTTCAACATGACCAAAATCTCTTCCATCTGCGTCTTCTGCGGTGCTCAGAATGGCCGTTCGCCTGAGTTTCGAGAACTCGCGTTCGAAGTCGGGCAGCTTCTGGGTTCTCGCAGACTGAAACTCGTCTATGGGGGAAGCAAAGATGGACTCATGGGCGCAACCGCCGACGGCGTGTTGTCGCACGGCGGGGAAGTCCTTGGAGTCCTGCCCAAAAAGCTGGCCAACCGTGAGCTCGCGCACCAGCGCATCGACAAACTCGTTACTGTCGAAACCATGGCTCAGAGAAAAGACGTGCTGATGACCGAATCTGACGCATTCCTGATTTTGCCTGGCGGGCTTGGAACTCTCGATGAGCTTTTTGAAGTCCTGACCGCGAATACACTCGGTTTCATGAACAAGCCCGTCATTGTCCTGAACAGCTTCGGCTTCTACACAGGTCTCATCACTTGGCTCGAGACGATCGCACAGTCAGGGCTAAGCCGATCTCCCGGAGAACTGTTCACGGTGGTGGAAGACGTCGACGCACTTGGTCGTCTTCTTTCGTAGAACTTTGAGCTCTGGGCTTGCAGCTTCGATACTTGTCGGGCAAGTTTGCCATAAGACTTGCTGAGCTGGAGCCCCCATGACCACCCCAATCAACACATCTGTTTCATTCCTGAAATTTGCTCTGGCAGTCATGGCGCTCACTCTACCGGGCGGGCTTCTTGCTGCTTCCGACGCGGCAGCTTCAACCACGGCCAACGGTGCGTCGAGCAAGATTGCCGAAGAACTCAGAACGCTTCAGTCAAAATCGAACCTGAATGCTTCGTTCAGGGTTAAATTCGATCAAAAGGTTTTCAGCGCACTGCGCAAAAAGACAACAGCAAGCACCGGTGAGCTCATTTTCTCGCAGCCACGCAAATTCCGGTGGGAGGTCTTCTCACCCGGAAAAGAGCTCTACGTGAATAATGGCGAATGGTTCTGGAAGTACATCGAAAACACGAAGCATGCCTTGCGTATGCCTGCAAACTCGAGCGATCTCGAATTTCTCGATGTGGTTTTTAATCTCGATCGTCTGCCAAATAAATTCAACCTGGAAAAAGTCTCAACTTTCCCGGCAGACGAAAACCTGACCAACACAAGTTGCCCAAAGAGCAACACTTGCGTTTCTCTTGAGCCTATTCAAAAATCTGCTCAAAAATCGATTACGCTCGCGGTCGACCAATCGACCGGATTCGTGAGTGTCATCAGAATTGAATTCAGAAATGGCAACCGCACGCTCATCAATTTCAGTTCCATGAAACCAGAGAAAATCGCGGCGAGCGCGTTCGAGTTCATTCCTCCACCTGGCACTGCAGTTGATAAAAGGTAAAACGTCGAATGCTCTTCTCGGATCAGCTACAGCAGCTCAACTGGCGCATCATCCTTGACATTGGTCTGGTGGCTGCACTGTGCTACCAGACTATGAACATGCTCAAGGGAACCCGTGCCGTTCAGGTTCTCATCGGTATCATTATCATTTTCATTGCCTATGCAATGAGCGGATACCTTGAACTCAACACACTCAACTGGATCATCTCCAAGTTCTATTCGTCCATCATCGTTGTCGTCATCGTTCTTTTCCAAGACGACCTGCGCCGGCTCCTGACTCGCGTGGGGCGTGGGCCCTTCGTTCAAGGGATGGATGAAGATGTCGGGGTGCGAGCCATCGATGAGGCCATCAACGCTGCTCGAACACTCAGCCACGAGCGCGCGGGAGCAATCATTGTTTTTGAGCGGGGCATTGGCCTCGACCGACTCTACGACCACAGTGTCAAAATCGACGCTCTGGTGAGTGAGCAATTGCTTCTCTCGATATTCCAGTCATTCTCGCCGCTCCACGATGGCGCTGTCATCATTCAAAAAGGCCGGCTCAGCTGCGCTTCGGCACAACTTCCACTTTCGAAGAACCCGAGCTTCAGTAAAAAGATGGGCACTCGACACAGTGCAGCCGTTGGAATCTCCGAGGAAACCGATGCCGTTGTGCTGGTCGTTTCAGAAGAAACAGGAAATATCTCGATCGCCTGGGATGGCCAGATGCAGCGTCAGCCAAACGCAGACATTACCCGCCGCCTCTTAATGACACTCCTCGTCCCCCAGACTCGCGAGAAAGCAACAGGACTGCTGCGTTTAACACAGCCCATCAAAAACTGGTGGTGGGACATGCTGAACGGTACTAGCTCTAAGAAGCAGAACAAAGAATTTGCAGGAAGCCAGCGCCGCAGCGCGTGGGGCGACAAAAAGAGTGCCTCTGACAACGATTCACGTGCAGCATCAGCATCTCGACAAATGACAACCACAGGCACTGTGACCGCCCCTGGCTCCGATTCACAACGTTGGTCAATGACACTGCGGCTACCACGCCACCAGGCAGTGCGCGCACGAAAACCCGAAGTTCAATCCATTCCACCTGCTCATGTGTCGCTCGGCACGCCTGAGTTGGAGCTGGAAACACTGCATGCGGATTACGAAGAGGAAAGCAAAGAAAACCACCGCTTCGATCCGCCCATGCCACCTGAACCACCGCCGCGCGATGTAACCGTAGGTGGAGTTCCACTTGACCCTCCCATGGACACAACTGAACCTGCTTCCTCGCAGTCTGAAGACCATGAGCCTAAGCACCCAAGTTCTGCCGCCGACAAAAAGGGAGATGTATAATGAATGCTACAACTTCCTTACTCCAACGCATCGCCCGCATTTTTACTCAGAACCTTGGGCTTAAAATCCTTTCCCTAGGCTTCGCACTCGCGCTTTTCCTCATTGTCCGCAATCAACAGGTGCGCGAATTTAACCGCATCGTCCGAGTTCGTTTCCAAACTGAACAGGGTGTTATTGTGATGGGTCCGGCAGAGCGTATCGTCAACGTCACGCTGCGCATGCCCGACACGCTCTTTTCACGCGTCCCCAGCGATGAAGAACTCACTGGAGAAGTCGACCTGCGGAAAGAACGTATGGGTAAAATCCGCGTTGGTCTCTCAAGTGAAAACTTCCCAAATCTCGACAAGCGCTATTCGCTCACTATGCAGGAACCATGGCTGGATGTGGAACTTGATCGCATTGAAACAAAAAAAGTTACCGTCAAAGCAGTTCTGCAGGGTGCACCCAAAGCTGGCTTTGAGATCAGCCGCGTGACCGTAAACCCTTCGGAAGTTGAACTCACAGGCGCTCGTACTGCTCTCACGCAAATTGACTCTATCTCAACCATTCCTGTGGATATCTCAAATCTGGGTAGCAAAGACTACACGGCACAGGCAGGGCTCGCTCTTGATCTGGGAAGCTCGTTCAAACCCTCGTTCGACAAAGTCACAGTCAAGGTCAACTTCATTGAAATCAACAGCCCAATAAAATAACGCCGGATGTTCAACTTCTCGCGAGGTAATGGAAGAACATGGGAAAGTATTTTGGAACCGATGGAATCCGAGGTGAAGCTAACGTCGGCATGATGACCCCATCCATGGTTTTGCGGATTGGGCAGGCCTTCGGGCTCGCACTGCGCGAGAAAACAGAACGCCCTCGCGTGATCATCGGTAAAGATACGCGCGTGAGTGGTTACATGCTCGAGGGTATCCTTTCCGCTGGGCTCTGCTCTGTGGGTGCTGATGTTCTCTTCGTTGGCCCACTTCCGACCCCAGGTGTTGCCTACCTCACGCGAGGGATGCGTGCTTCTGCGGGTATCATGATTTCTGCAAGTCATAACCCGTTCCATGACAATGGAATAAAATTCTTCGATAAGAACGGCTTCAAGCTCCCGGATGCCGATGAAGATTTTATCGAACAACTCATAGACGATCCCAAACTTGAAAACCGAGTGGTCAACGCACAAAACATTGGACGTGCCAAACGTATCGACGATGCCATCGGCCAGTATGCAGTTTTTTTGAAAGAACGTTTTCCAAAATCACTCAAACTCGATGGTCTGCGCATCGTAATGGATTGTGCGCACGGTGCGGGGTACAAGGTTGGCCCGAAGGTGTTGCGCGAGCTGGGTGCTGAGGTTTTCGAAATCAACAACGAACCTAACGGTTTCAACATCAACCTTGAAGCCGGTGCTCTGCATCCGGAACGACTACGCGAAGAAGTTCTGCGCTACCGGGCAGACATTGGCCTGGCACTGGATGGAGATGCCGATCGGCTGGCTGTCGTTGATGAAAAAGGTAACTTCCTCGACGGCGACCAAATCATAACGATGTGTGCGCTTGAAATGCGAGCAACGAATCAACTTGCGCACAACAGCGTTGTTGTGACTGTTATGAGCAACAAAGGTCTTGATGTCGCATTAAATAAAGCGGGGATTGAGGTCTTCCGGACGCCTGTGGGCGACCGCTATGTGGTTGAGGAAATGCGCAAACGTAACATCACTCTTGGTGGAGAACAAAGCGGACATCTGCTTTTCCTCGACTCAAGCACGACCGGTGACGGCATTATCGCAAGCCTCAAGGTTTTGGAAATGATGTGTCGCCGCAATCGCCCCCTGTCGGATCTTGCCGAGGTCATGCAGAAGCTCCCCCAAATCACGCGCAATGTAAAAGTACAGCGCAAGGTACCGCTCGAGCGCCTGCCCGAATTCTCGGCTCGACTGTCAGAAATCGAAAAAGAACTTGGCAATGCAGGAAGAATTCTGTTCAGGTATAGTGGAACAGAATCTCTGGCTCGAATCACCATCGAGGGTCCTGACCAGGTGCAAATCAGAACCTATGCACAGGAACTCGAAAAGATTCTGCTCCAGGAGATTGTCCAATCGAACTCCTGAAAGAAGTGTCATGATGCAAAGCAGCCGTCGTCCGAAACCCTCTCTGTTGGTCAATCTTAAAGATGCTTTGCTCAATGGAGCAGAGCCCACCGACACCTTGGGTGGCCAGATGAGCCGCACACTTCGCCTCACTGTGCTCAACCACATTATCCGGCCAGTGCGTCGGGTTGAAAATTCCGATATGGTGAGCTTCACCGAGCGCCAAGTCGATTTAACCCTGGCTCGGCTTGTCCGCGAAAGCCTTGGACCTCTCGGGTTGAAATCATGCACCAGCGACAACTCCTTCGGGCAACTGCATTACTACGACTCTCATCCTGGCTCAACGGAGCCACCGATTGTACTTATTCATGGGATTGGCAGCAGCGGTCAGTGCTTTGCCATGCTTGGCTTGATGCTTAAGAACAAGCGGCGCGTGGTCATGCCCGACCTCTTCCATTTCTCCGGATTCAGTAAGCCCAACAACCCAGTCATGACGCGCATGGAACACACTCAGTGCTTGCGAGAGTTCTTGCAGAGTTTGTCCTCTGGTGCAGCAGACATTGTTGGCTTGAGCTTGGGCGGCTGGCTCGGCATGTCGCTCGCTCTCAATGCACCAGAGTGGGTAAAATCACTCACCCTGCTCAACCCCGGGGGTCTTGGATTCAGAACGCATGCTTTGCGCGACACGCTGCTCTATCTGAGCTGGAACAAGTTCCACAGCCTCTATCCCGGAATCATGACAGCTTCGCCATACAATGGTTGGCCGGTGCTCAGTCCGCTCCTCAAACGCGGCGTGTATCGTGTTCTGAAAGATGAAAGCGTGCGCGATTTCGTGAAAACGGTTTCTTCGGAGGATTTCCTCGACAAAGACCTCGAGAAAATCACCTGCCCCACCATGCTGATGTGGGGCATGGAGGACAGACTCCTGTCACCAGAAACCCCTCTTTCGATAGTCAAAGCAATTCCGCAGTGTCAGGGCTATTGGGTTCGCAACGCTGCACATATCCTTTGCCTCGAAGCTCCGATCAATGTCTTTGAATGCCTGGTGAGGTTCCTTGACCTTGAGCGGATTGAGGACAACAATTTCGTGTTCCTGGTGCGCCAGACTCATCGGGTCTACCCGATGCAGGCCATCTCCACTGAAGAATCCGACGACCTCTGAGGGGTTTCCATGTCTGCACAAGATTCCATTTTCAGCCGTTTCATGGAGCACCTCTTTGCAGGTGCGCGTCTGCAGCGCAACGAAGTGCGCCGCTTCATGGATGGCATTCTTCAATCTAGTTTGTCTGATGTGCGTGTTGCCTCAATTCTCACAGCCTTCCGCCTCACCCCTCTCACACAGGACGTCGTTCTGGGTGCACTGGAAAGCTTGACCAGAGCGGGCATCCAAAATCACTCAGGCCTGAATCTTGGCAACTCCCAGCCGAGCTGGGAAGGACTCGTAGACAACTCTGGAACCGGTGGTGATGGTTCTCAAACCTACAATATTTCAACAATGGCGGCAGTGGTTGCTGCCGCAGCTGGAGCGAAAGTTGCAAAGTTTGGGACACGTTCGATTTCAAGTCGCTGCGGCAGTGCAGATGTTCTCGAGTCGGTAGGTGTTCATCTCACTCGCAGTCTGCCTGAGGCCAAAACACAGATCGAAAACACAGGGCTCTCGTATCTCTACGCTCCATCCATTTTCCCTGCGCTACAACACCTCGGAGTTGTGCGCAAAAGCCTCGGCTTCCACACCATCTTTGATCTGCTCGTGCCGCTGGCCAACCCAGCACCTCTTTCTGGGCAGCTGGTTGGAGTCTACTCAGAGGAAATTCAGGTGCTCACGGCACGCTGCCTCCAAGATCTGGGGCGCAAGCGTGCTCTGGTGGTTCACAGTGAAGATGGTCTCGACGAAATTTCTGTTTGCGGTCCATCGAAAATCATTCAGCTCATCGATGGACAGCAAAATGCAGCCATCTGGACACCAACCGACTTTTCCATGCCCATTTATAAAAAAGATGCACTGAAGGGTGCTGGCATCGAGGAAAATGCGAACTGCTTCAGGGCAACCCTTGAGGCGCGTAATCCAGGTGCTGTGGAAGATGCAGTCATAGTGAATGCCGCAGCCACGCTCTGGTGTGCATCGGTGGTCGACACAATGCCCGAAGGAATTGCCAAGGCACGCCAGGCTCTCAAGTCGGGCGAGGCTGCTCACAAACTCGCACAGTGGCGGTCACAGAGCATTGAATCACCCGGTCATTGAAGCTCTTACCCAACTCGAATTCGCAGCTGCCGAGCAGTTCTGGAACAGCGAAGATCGCTCCGCCTGGAAGGAAGATCTGTTGCGCCAGAGCGAGACTCTCACCCTTGTCTCGCTCAAGAAATTTATCACTCCGCCCGCCGGCGAAGAGAAACCAACACGTACGCAGGTTCCTGTTTTTCCAGCCACCATCTGGGACTCGGATTTGCGGCAGTGCTTTTACTCAAAATCAGTGGATGCGCACGAGGCTTCAGAGCCAGATACATTTCAAATCGCTCTCAGCAGACTTACGCAATCTGATGCTGGTACGTTGATGGGTGTGATGTTGCGGCCAGGATTCTGGATGAATGAAACCTGGGCCGACGAGGAGGATCTCCTCCGCAATGCGCTCAAGGCAGCGCGCGAGAAACAGACTCTGGTCTTTCGTACCGGCTTTTTCACCCACCCGGCCGATATCCTTCTGGCGGCGGATCTTGGTTTCACGGGAATTCAAATTCACGCCGGCCAGCTCGACCTGTACGAGCTCCAGATGGCAATTGAACTCGCGCGTGACTGTAAATTGTGTCCTGTGGTTTCGGTCAGCACGGAAGCTGAAATGGAACAGGTCGTTCAGACCGACGCACCGCACATTGCACTCTGCTCATTCCCCGGCGAGGGGCAAGATGCATCGCTCCGCTTTGTACAAAATGCGCTGCCAAAAATTCCGAACAACTGCACACGCATACTTATGACCGCGAACCGCAGCGAGCAGGATCTGCAGCTGATAGGACGACTTGGATTCCATGCGATCATTCACTTTGGTGAATGACACACCTGAAGCGCTTCAGACCTAAATCACTCTTCTTCAATTTTGCGGCGGCGAGCGATGAATTCATCGATTCTCTGCTGCCAGGCCTCGGTGTCTGTGACCAGCGTATTGCGCGTCGCCAGGAAGACTCCAACGCCAGCAAGCATTGTGAGTACACAGAGGATCTGCCCCATGGTCAGTGTGTTATTGAAATAATACATCAACTGCTTGTCGGCCTCACGGAAGAACTCCATAAAGAACCGATAAAGACCATAGAAAAACACAAATCCAGCGCCAATTGTGCCTTCACGGTGCTTAACACGATTGATAAGAAGCAAGGTGATATAAAGCAACCAGCCTTCGCCCAGGCTCTGATAAATCTGACTGGGGTGCCGTGGAAGATCACCCCCCCCAGGGAAAATCATGGCCCAGGGAACGTGGTCGCTGATCACGCGGCCGTAGAGCTCACCATTCATGAAGTTACCGATACGCCCCAAACCGATGCCAACGGGGACAGTCAGAGCAAGCCGATCCGAGAGGTGCCAAAATGGAATAGCGTTCTGTCGACAAAACAGAACCATAGCGATGATGACCCCAACAATACCACCGTGGAAAGATAATCCGCCTTCCCAAACCTTGAACATATCCATTGGATTATTCGAGTAGGAATCCCAGTTATAGATAAACACGTAGGCCGTGCGGGCACCGAGAATCATACCAATCATGAGATAAGCAATGAGTGAATCGAGCAGGAGAGGGGCGAGCATGATGCGACGTTTGCCAATCCAGTAGCGGCAACACCCATAGGTGAATGCAAATGCAAGCAGGTACATGGTTGAGTACCAGCGCAGGCCCCAATCGATTCCAGCTTTGTGAAGACCAAAAAGTGCACTGACGATGATCGATAACGTTATAAAAATAGGCCGCAGAAAATAAAAATGTTCCATCTGCGCTGGAGTGAATTGCCGTGCGCGAGGCAGCGCCCACAACGCTCCAAGACCGGCAACAAACAGAACGACCAGGGCTGCTGCACCTGCGGGGGAAGACATCCAATCAAGCTTGAGTCCACTCACTGTAAAAATGAAAGGACTCAAATCATGCACGTAATAACCGGACGTGTTCATCAATAAACCTCTGAAGGAAGACCAAAGCTCGGCGCGTGATCAAGAACATAGTTCGCAGACACCCGGTGAGAATACACTCCGAAACTTGATTTGCCAAAAAGCATCCGCTAATCTAAAAACAGACATCAACATGTTCAATCAAAGGAGTCGCAATGGCCAACACTACTGTTTCAACACAGCAACTGATCTCTGCCGTCGCCGAAAAGTTCACTGACAAGCTCCCTAAGAAAATGACCAAGGCTCTCCTCACGGAATTCCTGGCCACAATCGAGACTGAAATTGCTGCTGGAAACAAGGCACGCATCGACAAGCTCGGCGTTCTTTTCGCTAAAGAGCGCGCTGCTCGTACCGGCCGCAATCCACAAACAGGCGAAGCGATCTCCATTCCTGCTTCGAAGAAAGTGAGCTTCCGCGCCGCTAAGTCCCTCAAGGACGCGGTCGGTGCAAGCCGCAAGGGAACTAAGGGCAAGCGTTAATTCGCGCTGCCTCTTAGCCATGAAAAAGCCACCCCTCATCGGGTGGCTTTTTTTTACCTCAATTACAATTCCGACCCAGAAAACAACCAGAACTCAGAAGCTCAGTCTCAGCTCTGAAGCGTAGGTCTGCTTCTCACTCTCAGACTCATCGGAGAAAATCCGATTGATTGATAACAACAAGTCAAATCTCTCTGCCCACAGCGGAACACCCGTCCAAACTCGTGCCGATGGCCAACGTTTTACTTCTCGGAACATGCTTGCACCTGATTTGTTGACAACACTTTCTCCCAAATCCAGGGCGTATTTGCGTTCAACCGAAGCCAAACCCATCGAAACGCCCGAGAGGAATAAAGCGCGGCTCTCAAGACCCAGCTCGAGACCAAGCTCCCTCTCAGTGCGATTCACAGCCGGGACAGCATTGTCTTCGGGCATCTGCAAAGAATGCTGATACCAGGCTCGAGCAAGCAATTCACACTCCTCAAGAACAGGACACTTCCAGTGCGCCGCAGAGGAAAAGCTCCAGTTTTCCTGGTAGAAACTCTCCTGCCCAAACAGAAGCCGAGGACGCAATCCAAAACCCAGTGCGACAGCCATGCGTTTCGGTAGCCATATATTTTCCAAAGCCACGACGCTCTCTTCGGGATCGTCGAACGAGTCATCGCCCAGGCTCTTTTGCACACTTCCAAAAGTCACAACGAGAGCCAGAGCGCGAACGCTCCACAAGACTGATGAACATCTCATGAACAACTACCCCGATATTGAGCTGGGAATCCCGATGCTCCAAAGCGGCTGATCAACTTTGAACAATAGAGCCCGCGCTCCGTGGCAGGAAGAGATTCCACAAACGCCTTGAGAAACACGCCCAGGACTTTCTCATCCGTGAAGGAATCTCGAAACTGCCGGATGCGACAGCGAACAATATCATCATCTGGCTCAGGCAGTGCAGCACCATCATTGGCTCTCAGGCGCGCGCCAGTATTCTTAATATTACCAGTCAAATTGCGAAGAAATAATTTTCTCTGTTCTGCATTACGCATATCAAAATTTTGCCCCTGATAAACATCGAGCAGCGCTTTAGCAAAAAGAGTGCCGACACAATAGAACTGACCCTTGCATTCAGCACTGTCACGTCCGATGGATTCGTAATCAAACGTGCTCAAATAAAAATTACGCTCGTCGGTTTCCTTATTTTGCCCGAGAGACGATTCAAGGATATTGCTTGAGCCTGTCCAGACAAAACTAACGAAGTCTGCAAAACCCTCGTTGATACCGCGAATAATGTACTCCAACTCGAGCCGCCCTTTGAAGATATTTGATTCTGCATCAACCTCGGCAATGGAACAGTTCTGATATTTTCCATCAAAAAAGGAATACTCGAAAATCGAATGGCCAAACTCGTGAGAAATGATCTGGGGATTAAAGCTCAGAGGAATCTTCTCTGTGTCGGAGGTCTTAAAAAGCGCAAACTGGCGCGCCCCGGCAACATAGGCTGCATTTGTGGTTTCGTATTTTCTGACTTGTTCCCCATCAGCATTGAGAACAATTGAGGGCTGAAAAAGAACCTGAAAATCTCCATATTTCGTGCGGAATTCACTCGCCGATATTCCAGAGATCTTATCGAGTTCGTTCACGAGTGAGTCGAACTGGTACATCGACGAGAGCATAGCCAAAGACTTTGAAGACTTCGGTTTGACAACACCCTCTGTCAGCCGATACTCCAGCACTGGTGTCTTTCCACCAACGAAAAATGCGTTGCCAAAAATCGTCCCCAATTTCTCGAAGACTTCAAGATCTCCGCCTTGAAGCAAGGAAAGTCCAGCTCCTCGGAGCCTGTCGAGATCATCAATCAGCGCAAATGTCTTTGGCCCATACTCGAATGATGGACTTTTACCCGGCGAGTCTGGCGCTGAGGAGCTTAATGAAACCACATCGGCGGTGATTTTTTCTCCGGCTTTCTTTCTCTCCTGAGGCGTGCTGCAAGAACCCATGAGAGCCGGACAGAGACCGAGGAGGAGAACCAAGGCAGTCGTATACTTTTTCATCTCGTAAACCCCTCAGATCCGCGGCAGAGACAAATAGTGAATTTCAAACAGAGGCCAGAGTGACCAATTCGATCCGACCGACAACAGAGCACCACCCGCGGTGAACTGCCAGTCTGAGAAAGAGTACTGCGTTCGTGCATGGAACAGCCGCCCAGCAGCAAAATCCAGCCGCCTGACTTTCAATTGATTGTTCTCATTTGTCTGCGATAAACCCCGCAGCGAACTGCTGAAGCCCGTGCCCACGGACCAGTCTTTAAAGAAGGTAAAGTCGTATGCGAGATTCATCCAGGAATTGAACTCGTCCGTATAGTTGCGCGCGTTCTTTTCAACATTGCGGCTTCCATAGACACTGCCACCCCATCCCAGAATGAATCGACCACTGTCTTCCAGATCAAGTGCAAAGCTTTGCTGTACCAGACCACCGAACAAGCGGCGCCTTTCACCAACCAAATCTGCTCCCCAGGCCGCTTCTATGAAAATCGAGCAACTCCAGAGAATGGTCTCACAGTAGCGGTGCTTTCCGCCAAAACTCACAGCTGGGGTGCCAATCAGAGCTAAAGAGTCAACGAACACATTGGTCACTAGATTTGTATTCTCACCAATTCCGTACCAGGCATGCCCGGTGGTGATGTCGAGCTGGTAGGTGCCTTGCGGTGCAACTTCGGTATTCAGTAGTCCGGCAATGTGACTGTCAGGCGCCGTGTAGATGCGCTCTTCTTGCTTTGCAGCAAGTGCTGCCTGCTGGGGAACGAGGGGAGAAAGGGTTGTGATGCAGGCTGCAAATAGAGAGAGCCAAACATTTTGAATGCGAATATTTTTTGCATAAGCAAAACACATTTGCAGCTCCATCTTTGAGATCTGGCCATGAAAGGGTACCATGTGGCCACAAGAGTGCTGATACCAGCGAGTGTCAATTTTCAATTTCACTCAATCTTTGAACCAGGCTCAAGGCCTCGTGAATGAAAAGGGTTTCCTGATGACGACACAGACGTCTCCACTCGGACGCATTGTGGTGATTGGCTTTGGAAACATGGGGCGTGCATTGGTGCGCGGCCTGCTGGCAAGCACAACATGTGAGATTATTGTTTGCGACAGATACAAATCCTCTGAAGCAGAAGAATTCGTCAATTCCCACACCAAGAGAATCACGTTCCTTCAGCTCAATCAGGTGCAGCGCGATGGAATTGAGATCCCCCTGACCTCGCATGACACCCTGATTCTGTGTACAAAACCTCAGAATCTTCAAGAGAGCGTGCAGTTTTGGAAGCCCATCTTCTGTTCCGGTGGCGGCACTCCACTTGTTGTCTCCATCCTTGCTGGCACACCCATCGAACAAATTCAGAAGCTCTTCCAGGGAAGCGTCGTTGCGCGAGCGATGCCAAACATTGCCGCCACCGTCGATTCTGCAGCCACGGCGCTGTGCCTCTCGATTGATGCAAGTGAGTCTGAAACACAACGCGCAAAATCTATCTTCGAAGCCGTTGGAAAGGCTTGGATCGTGCCTGAAGAACTTATGAATGCGGTCACGGGCTTGAGCGGCAGCGGCCCCGCATACATTTACATGGTGATTGAGGCGCTCTCGGATGGGGGTGTCAAGATGGGCATGCCGCGCCAACTGGCTCTTGAATTGGCTGCGCAAACCGTTCTGGGCGCTGCCAAACTCGTCCAAGAAACCGGACTGCATCCAGCTGTTCTCCGCGACCAGGTCACGACTCCGGGTGGAACAACTATTTCAGCCATTCATGAACTCGAACGACACGGACTACGCCCCATGTTGATTTCTGCTGTCGTCACGGCAACAAAAAAGAGCCGCCTGCTTGCGCGTGCGGCCGAAAAAAAAGTCAATAAAAACTGAATGCAGTAAATAGAACGGGGCTCTGAAGCGCAGATCCCGCCGCACCTATCAATTCACTGGCGCGTGCAGCCCATAGGCTCAAGTCCATCAATGTAAAACGCGACGCCTTCACCACGAATGTCGAACACGTAGTCATTGAAGTCGATGCCACGCTCAACGCGCAAAGCTGTGTTACTTAGATTTGCCATGACTGCATCCAGGTTGGCTCTGGTTTGGTCTTCAAAATAAATACGCACCCAACGATTATTTGCGATATTTCTCGCAAAAGAGTCCATTTGTGCCTTTATTTCAGAGGTGGAGTCGCCAATGGCAATAAGAGGATCTCGGCTCATGATATTATTCCGATCATACGCCTTAAAGAAGGGTAATGAAGGAATGTCTGCGGCCAAGCGGTCGATGTCGACAACCTCATTGTATGGACCATTACAAGCGAAACCAGGACTGCATGCCCCTGCTTTGGGGAAATAGGTTTTCACGCGAACATCGAGCTTGTTGCACTTATTCTTATCAGCGAGAAAGTTTACGGTTGTATTGAGTGCCGTCGTTTTGTTGCAGCCCACTTCTTTGGTGTCGCCAGCAATTGAGATGGTCAAACAGTTCTTCCACCAAGCCTCATAATTCAGCTGCACCACGCGCAACTGGAGCAACACCTTATCTGCAGGAATGCTTGGAAGAGGTGCTGGCTCCCACTTGGGTGGAATGGTCTGCACAGGCTTTCCACCCAATCCCGGAACCTCAACAACCTTGGGAGGCAATTGGCCAACGGGCGGAAGTGGAGTTGCCGTTACGACCGGCTGGGGATTGTAAGGATTCGGTCCAGGATATGTTGGATTCACAGGATTTGCGGGCGCATCGCCGATCTGGCGGTTTGTGCCAGGCTCATTCGGCGAGGTTCCGGGCTTTGAATTCGGCGTAGGAGTGGGATTTGTATCGCCGGAACCATACTTCGTCTTGGTGCAGGAACTCAATAACACTCCGGCCAAAGTCACGAACCCAATGTATTTTAATGTTTTCGACAGTTTCATAATCAGCTCCCCGATAACCCAGCTGTGCTGGCGACCTGCTCACTCGAGTGTAACCGGTGCGAAGTTGATTCCACTCAGCGTGAGCATCAAAAACAAGGCGGGTAGGAAAAAAATGGCCATTACCCCGAAGAGGTAAAGGCTCAGCTTGGCAGCCTCAGCAGAGGCATGTGCTTTGAGGGCTTGGCTCAAAGCACGGTGGCGCTGCACCAACCATCGGTATCTTTCTGGCAACGCAGCCCTCAGGAAACCCTCCCCAAACTGAAAAAGAAAGTCGTGCTCCTCTGGCTTGAAGCCGCAGCGCTGGCTCACGGGAGTAGAAGAGCTACTCGCAGCAAAAAGAATTTGTCGGCTGAGGGCATTCCAAGGGGCACTGTTCTCCCCGCACAGAGCAAAGCTCAATGCCGCGAGGCTGGATCCTGGAACAGAGCTTACCCCCCACAGGGAGCGCAAAAGGGATGCTTGCCCCGCAGGCTGAGAAAGTTTCCTACTGGCCAAAATGCGTTTCTGTCGGACGAAAGCGAGACGCAGGCAGGCACATCCCAAGCCATAGAGGAGTATAGCGGACGCAAAAACAAAGAAACCTGAAGACGTGCCTAAATTTGTGAGCCATCTTTGTCCGCCAACGAGTGCAAAAAAAATGGATACGAGAGGCACAAAAAGAACAAGGAACAGACATTGAAATTTAGCCTGCATTAACTGCTGACTCACCCAGCGGGAGACCGAGCCAAATTCAGTGAGAGTCTCCTCCACTGAATTCAAACGACAACGCCCATCCTTCTGAATAACCAAAAGCGGAAACAATGACTCAGCCAAAGAGCGAATTTCTGGATTTTCGAGTTCATGCAAATTCGAACGCAGCGCAGAAACATAATCCTGCGACTGAAAGAGCAAAGCAGATGCAATTGCTGCAAAGGGCTTTATAGAACATCCCTCCAAGGCACGGACGACACTTGCAGTGCGGGTTTCGCCTCGCGCTGAATGCGCAGCAACCTTAGCCAACACTTTTTCAAGGCCACTCAAATCGAAACGCACACGAAGAAATCCTGGCTTCAACATACGTGGCGCCCCGCGCAGAGTTCGCGCACTTCGGCTACTCTCCGCGAACCATCGGCATGACGCTCAAGGTTTACGACCAACTGTATAGAAGAAAGGATCATCCGCTGAACAACTTCAGAACCAAGTGAGGGCTGCGCCTGGAGAACTAGGGTTTGGAATCTGTCGAGCGCATCGTTTACTGAGTTGGCATGCAAAGTGCAGAGTGTGCCGCGGTGCCCGGTATGCAGAGCCTGCAAAAGAGCAAATGCCTCGGCTCCGCGACACTCACCGACCACAATCCTATCAGGGCGCATGCGCAACGACTCGCGCACAAGCTCACCAAGACCAACAGCAGGGGCATGCTCAGCGGCACGCTCACGTGTCTGCAAATAAACAACGTGCGGCCGAGCAATGCTGAGCTCAGGCGTATCTTCAAGCACAAGGATACGTTCAGGTGTCTCACACTGCTCGAGCAAATATCGAAGAAGCGTTGTTTTGCCTGAACCTGTCGGTCCACAAATTAAGATGTTTTTTCTTGTGTGAAGAGCGGATGTCAGAAGAATAGAATACTCATCCTTGCTGAAAACAAAATCATCTTGAGAGAGTCTCCGTGAGCAAGACGTGTGGCTTCGGATTGTCACATAGGCGCGGGAACGAGACACGGGTGGCAATGAAACGTGCACACGCGCTCCACAGCGAAGAACGAAATCGGAAAAATTCCGAACAGTATAAAGGTCAGAATGAGCGCGCGAACTCTGATACAGCAGCCAACGTTCGAGAGTATCCCAAGTGGGAAATGGACTGGGTTGTGATTGCCACTCCCCCTGTGTTTCGAGCCACAACAGGTCATCACCGTTTAGAACCAACTCAGAAATTGCCGGATCTTCCAAAAATCCTGACAGAACACCCTCAAGAAAAACGTCTGTAAATATGGCCAAGGTAAAGTGCGCCAGTTTTCCAACATCACCGAAGACAAGCGGAGCGACCCGAGCGGAGAGATCCGAAAGATGGCGAATATCGAGTGGACGACTGAGCCATTGAGAGTCGAAGTGTGACAAGACCCGTGCCTTCAACTCATGGTACTTGGGCTGTGAAAAAATATGCGAGAATCTGTAAAAATTCGACATCACATATTTTCTCAGGCAAGAAGGCTCATCGCCTCTGAGCTGCAGAGCGAGCACCACGTTTCGATGAGTAAATTCAACTTTCAGCAGTCCAACGATAACTTTGTGCTGCAGCCGGATCCCTATAAAATCTGCATATCTTACAATCTGAAGATTTTCGTTGGGTGCGAAGGCGCGGCTATACAAATCGCAGAGCGATGACTCTCCGACAGAGTACCACCTACCCTCTTCGAGCGTGTCTGCGGAGACACAGAGAACTTCCTCCTGACGTTGGGAAAGGACAATCTCACTTGCCCCCACGCTTGCCCCCTGGTGAAACCTCGCGCTCACTCACCTGCATCCCATCGACCTCGCCCGCTGCCTTGCCAGCATCTTCCGCATGCTTCTGAGACTGCTTTTCGAGACCTGAAATTTCATTTACCGACTTCCCGGAAATGGCCGCACCTAAGGAAGCAATTTTGGATTTCAAGGTCGCTCCAAAGAGCGCTGTTACCGCAATAGATGCCACAGCAACCACACTCAAGAGAATTGCATACTCCGTAAGACTCTGACCTTTTTGACGTTCGAAATTCATGAATCAAACCTCCAGCAGGCACAAATACATGTGAACCATTCCTCCTGCTGAGGAAGGAGTTACTGGCTTATTATTTTCAGGCACTTTGATCGAAATCGAATCAAAAGGTGTGGGTATCTTTTCCGACCAAAAACAGATGCATTATGGTTGCGCCTCAGTCGAGGCACAAAATGACATCGAAGTTCAGAAAAATTCTCAAAAACGACCACCGCATCTTCCATCTCCTCATTCCCTGTGGAATCCGTGAACGTCTTTTGGGCATAAAAAGGTTCGCGTGGACAAGCGATCATTTTGCGCTGTTATATCGCTCTCCCTGCCTTTTGCATTCCTTTGGAATGCAAACACATCTTCAGCTGATCGAGCTTTCTGAAAACTTTGAGGCTCGTCCTTATGTCCGCATCCTCGAACCCAACACTATTGCGCTCTGCTCTGCAAAATCAGGTTGGGTTGCCGAACTCCCTCTCTGTGCAGATTTGTCGTTGCTTGAAAACTCCTTGGAACACGAACAAGGTGGCTTAAAAAAGAGTTGCAATAAGAGCAAAATCAGCACATTTAGATTCAAAAATATGCGATGTCTAATCCTTTATCTTCTGATGATTTTTGCTTTCATTCTCGGTTCCACCTTGGCTCTTGCAGCCGAAAGGCCTACGCAGTTCAAAATTCAAGTCGGCGAGAGCAAAGAGGTCGACCTCAAGCACCCTCCAAAAAATATCGACATCAGCCAATCTGACGTCATCGATGTCCAGCGTGTTGGAACATCGAATCGCATTCTGATAACCGCACTGCGCGCGGGGTCTTCATCCCTGATCGTGCATTTTCCCGACGGCAGCTCGCGCGGTTGGACATTTCAAGTTGGGGCATCTGCACTCATGCCGTCGGCAGCAGCAAGTCTTTCATCCACATCTCTTCTGCGCACAGCAAGGGAATTGCAGCGTCGTACCGGACTCGAAGTGACAGTTGACAACGGTCGGATCGCCTTTTTTGGGACAGCCCAGAACGAAGCGCAAATGCGAGCCATTCTTGAAATCTGCCTCGAACGTGAAGAGTGCTTGCCACGCTATACATTCACGGAGCAGGCTGGGACTCTGCTCGCACAAACTCTTAAAGCCCATCTTGGCGGCCTGGGTATGAATGAGGTTTTGCTCGAACTGAATCTGAGTGGAGTCATTCTAACAGGCTTCGTGTCTTCGGAAGAACAATTGATGCAAGTCATGAAAATCGCACAGTCGGTCTGCCCACGCGTCAGCTCGCGTATACACGTTGAGGCGGCCAGCCAAACCCTCGTTCAAAGTCAGCTGTCATTCTACCGTATCAGTCAAACCGGATTAACTGCTCTCGGCCTTTCGACTGCGGCGCCTGAACAACCCCTCTCCGAAACAGCGCTCGCGAAAGTTTCGACTCCAGATCTCTCCGCTAAGCTTCGGGGTGGTCCAAACATCACCTTGTCCCTCCCCGAGATTCTTTTGAAGGCACACAGTCAGAAGGGTGTTATCCAGCAAGTCGCGCAACCAGCGATTGTCGTCGCCAGCGGCGGACGCGGAGAGATACTCTCAGGCGGTGAACTTTTGTTCCAAAGTGGCGGACAGAACCAAAAGTTTTTTTCGCAGAATTATGGAATTTCTGTCATCTTGCAGCCTCGTGTTGTTAGCCCGAACAAAATTGTTCAACGCGTGGAGCTGAAAATCACCCACCCCCAGTCAGATCCAACACGCAATGCCATATCTTCATTGAACTCAAGTCTTCTGAAAACTGAGGTCAGTAGTCGTGTCAATGAAGCTCTTCTTCTGACGCGCATCAGTCAGAAGGCAAATGGTAAATCAATCAACAAAGTGCCCATCCTCGGACACCTTCCTATCTTGGGGGAACTTTTTAAATCGCGCGAGCTGTCGGGCGAAGATGCCGAATTGTGGATCACTCTCAAAAGCGATCTCATTCTGCCTCGAGCGCCACAGCTGGAAAGAGAACTCAACGCTTCTCAACAATCAACACAAGCAGATTGGCTCGACTAAAAATGATAGAAAATCTGACGCGCATCGGAGATGCAAGCAAAGAAAATAAGACCGGCGAAAAAATACAACTTGAGAACCGTCTCTTCATTTTAAAACCAGTTCCACAAGAGATCACTCTACCCTGTGCGCTGGAGACAGGCGAATGTGTGTCCACGGATGGACGCTGGGTAAAGGTCATGCACAAAGACAAACAGACTTTTTACCGCTGCGCACGAAGATTTGAGCTGTCCGTAGGAGTGTGTTTTGTCGGGAGGCAGCTTCCCTTCTTCGAAAAGCATCGAAACTTAAACGGAGTCATTCTGCTTCTCGTGGGGAGCCTCAGCGTTGCACTTGGGGCGCACTTTTTGTGGGAAAGCGCCGGCTCAGCCTCATCCTTCCGCACCCAATCAAAGGATTCCATTCACAAAAACGTTGAATCAAAAATATTGCAAGATTCAGATGTATTAAATGTGAATCATGCTGCGGCAGCCTTTCAAGAAAGTTCCTCACAGACTGACCCTCCTGTGGCATCGCACACGTCTTCAGGTGCCAACGCTAAACCAAGCTCAGCCGAAGAACCTGAGCTCGACCCATTGCGCTGCGCTCCACTGCGCAGCGAAGGCGCACAAAGACCTCCCAGCCAGCGCAAAGTCAATGTCCAAAGCAATGAAAGGACATGGTATGTCTGTCGCTGAATTTGCCCTTGCGTTGACTGCATCTGTGCCCATCTTCTTTGCAACACATGAGTGTGTGCGAATTTTTTCTATTCATCGATCTGCTGAAGTTTTATTGTTGCAGCATCTCTCAAAAACAACCCTTTCCTCACTCAGTCAAATTCAGAGGGATACTTTTGCACAGCCTTCAGGACGAGAAAATGAGCACGAGATTCTTCTCAAGCAAGGCTTTGAAAACCTTGTTCGAGTCCCGGTGTTGCAATGGCAGTGGTCATCTCTGCCCGCATCAGGCAACCACAGTCCACTCTTGGGCGTGCGCGTCTCGGTTTCAGGACCAACGCGCAACCAACCTCTCCAGCCGGTTCAGGCAAAGGCGACACTCTGCTTGCGGAGCTGGCTTGAGCCACTCATTCATGTTGTTGCGGATGGTCGCTCCTGTGTGGGTGAGTTTTTGTCCAAGCCGCAGAGAGGAGCATCCAACGGTCGTGGAGTCACCCTCAGGATTGAAGCAAAACGCATCATCCCCATGACCGTTCCCGTCTTTCATTTTGGAGTTTATCGCCATGCAGAGCTGGCTCCGCGCAAACCCTAGGCAGCAGGGAGGAATCAAACAACTCAAAAATGCTCAACAAGGAGCAGTTTTGCCAATTCTAGTGCTCTTCATGGCAATTTTCGCAGCACTTCTCTTGGGACTCACACAAATGATCCACTCTTCAGCTCAAGAGCTCAATTTGAGTGAAGCAACAGTTCACAAGCACATGCAAAGCTATTTTTCAGAGGCCATTCAGTTTAATGCAATCGCCAACAACAATCTTGAGATGGCAAACCAGTTGGAGAAAATGCTTTCAAGCCTCGAGCAATTGCTCGCCTGGGGATTCAACCTCGCAGCAACAACACCCCTCTGGGAGAGCAAGCTGCCAATTCCTGAAAAATATGACCTCATCAGCAGAATCGAACACGCAATCACACCGATTTTGGAACGGATAAACGAGCTTTCGGAGCGTCAGCGCGAACACAAGGCCAGTTTGAAAATGATTCCAGCAAGCGCTGTTGTGCAACTCAATCTTCTCGAAAGCCTCTGCGCCCTGTCTTGTTTCCGGAAGAACCCAAGCTTGGCTTCGTCCCCTCAATGTCATCAACTTTCAACGTATCCGAATGATTGCCACCTCAGAATCAAAGTTGTCGGACAGGGGTGGATTCGCCACACCAGCATCCCCCTCAAATCACTTTTAAACACAGCCCTCATACAAAAGGGCGGTTTCAGTTTGCTCAATCCTCACCAACTTCCCAAAGAACGATTGCATCAGCCTTCTGCGCGAGTGTCGCCCTCTGAAGTGGAACCGAGGGATGTGCATATCGGGGTTGTTCACCCACGCCTGTGCGCAGCAACACACACAGATTTCCGTATTCCGTGCTCAGCCGGATATGGTTCATTTAAAACGGCACAGGCGCGTCTTTTTGCACTCAGCTTTGAACCTCATTGGAGTGTGGCCGTTGAATTTTAAACAACAGAGCCGCACATACCGCCCGCGCCAGGGCGGATTCGCTCTCGCGGAAATGGCTCTTGCGCTACCACTGTTCCTGCTCATTGCTTGGGGCGCTTTGAACCTCTCAGCCCAATTGCATTCCAAACTTTTGCTGGATACACAAAATCACAATGCAGCCCTCTCGCCAGAGCAATTGCCGCCCACGATTCGGCGGGCGTCGCACTGGCCCGAGAAAACCCAAACGGCTTTGACCGCTGACAAACAATCAAACACCACACCGGCTGGGCTGTTTCGTCCGGCTCTGGAACAGTGGCTCTGCCAAAGGCACCAACCCGTGCGCGGTTTCACGCTCGGCCACCCCTCGAGCATCAACACGGACTGGCTTTTGGAGCAGCTTGAACAGGTCAGAAACCATGCCTTGGGAGCACAACGCGCTGCCTGTCTGCTCGAGGCCAGTGCACGCTGGGGGCCACACAGCTCTCTCGGGCTCCTGCTGGCCATGAGCACCCTGCCGGCTGAAACCGCGCGCAAACAAAGCATTTCGAGTTTCTGCCCTGCAACCGCCGGTGTGGGTGAGTTCGCCCGGCGGGGCGTGGCTCTGCAGGGGTTAAAATCTCAGCTTTCAGCCGTGATCCCTGAGAGAAAGAAAGCGATGGCCAGCGCGCAGGCATGCGAATGAGGACAAATCACCCAGGCTGGCTTGACATGCCATTCCTGGCTATATTAGACCCCTCTCCACGTTGGCGCTTTAGCTCAGTCGGTAGAGCAGTAGATTGAAAATCTACGTGTCCCCAGTTCGATTCTGGGAGGCGCCACCACTTCCTATGCCTCACTCCTCGCCTCTGTAGCTCAGCTGGTAGAGCATCGCATTCGTAATGCGAGGGTCGCAGGTTCAAATCCTGTCGGAGGCTCCATAGCCGATTGAAGCCCAAGTCCCCTGATGTTTTCAAAATTCGAACTGGGAAGCAATTTACCTGCTGAGTTGGCTAGGTTGCGCTAAAATCAACTGAATGGTTCTCTTGGAGAGTGCGGAGCGCGCACTGTCGAGGCGTTTGCAATGTTCAGGTCGATTGTGCAGTAGCGATGGTTGCTCTTGTTTGTGCTGGCACTGTTCGTGCAGCCCACACATGGCGATACATTAGCTTCGCTCACTCTGGACAATATGTCTTCCGACCGGGGTGTCCGTGATTTTGCTTTCAGCCACGTCCCGTATGGCAACCGCTTAGAGCACTCGACACAGGAAAAGCTGAACGCATTGGAGTTTGTCTCTGCACGAGAAAAACTACCCAATTTTGGCTACAATCGCGGGCAGATTGTAGCTCGCTTTGAAATCAATAATCTCAGCTCGCAAACGGATTGGATTCTTCGGCTTGGTAATCCGCATCTCAAGAATTTACGCCTTTACCGCCAGCATCATGAAAAGCTCGAAGAGATTGTTCGCACAGGAATTGATGAACCATTTGTATCGCGGCCCATTGGCTTTCGCGATTTCTGGATACCATTCAAACTCGACTTTCAGGAGAGGCAGGTCTTTTATCTCCTGACAGAATCATCACAGTGGCTCGGACTCGTTCCGCATCTGAGCACTTCTGCTGTTGCACGAGATATAAAAATCGAGAATGGGCACTCCAGCTTCTCGGCTTTGGTGGCATCGTCTTTATTTTGCTCTACAACTTTTTTATCTTTTTTGTGACTCGTGAGCGTGTTTACCTCTATTACGTGCTTGCCAGTATCGCTATTAATATTGTCGTCATTCCTGGATGTGCTGGTCTTCTTTCGTACATTTTTCCTTACACGCCTCTCCTGGCACAAGATCTTTGGTATGCAGCCGCTGCGGGCTGGATTGGCCTGACTGCCTTGTTCACTCGCGGATTTTTACTGAAGAACACCGACGCAGATGTTGAAAAAAAGATTCTCACCTACTCAGCATATATTTCCGCAGTTCTTGCTTTTCTTCCATTTTTTGTGGGTCCAAATTTTTACATTGCCCTCGTCTTTAATGTTCTCTCAGGGCTGTTTCAATTCGTGATATTCACACTCGCTTGGCGTTCAGCGGTGCTCCGCCGATATGCATCTGCTTATATTTTTCTCGCAGCGTGGGGCGTGCCGATTATCATCGCCATGATTTTTGTGGGCGCCACTCAGGGGTTTTATCCGGTCTCAGACAAAATCCTTTATGCGATGATCTTTTCATCGGTTTGGGAGGTCGTCTGCATGGCGACTGCATTAGGCTATCGCATCGTGATTTTGCAAAAAGAGAAAGAGAGAACTCAGGTACAGCTGATGGAAAAGGCAAAGCTTGAAGGTGAGCTCGAAGCTGCGCGTGTCGTTCAGGAACAGCTGCTGCCTTTGCTTCAAGCCATTCCAGGGATTGAGTATCGCGCATTTTTTCAACCCGCAGACACCGCGGGTGGCGACTGGTAAGGATATGTCTATCAAGAGGAACAAAAGAGAATCACCTTCTACATCGGCGACATCACCGGTCATGGAATTACCTCAGCTGTTTTAACAGACGTTGTGTGCGGTGCTGTTTATTCGTCGGAAACAAGATCGCGGCAGTTGGCACATCTCTCGACTCCGGTTGAGCAACTTCAATTGGCCGCAGAAACTCTCGACTCCATTCTATTATCCACCGCAGGGCGGACAGGGCGTCTCATGACGATGTGCTTTCTCACGATAGACCTGCAGACAGGCCAGGCTTGTGCGCTCAATGCAGGACACACATGGCCGATTTTGGCGCGGCGCGAAAGAGATCGTGTTGTGTGTGAAAAGATTCCGGGCGGCGGTTCTCTGTTGGGTTCGGGGAAACACAGTTTTGGAGTTCACGAGTTTAAGCTGGGTGAAGGCGATACTTTGTTGCTCTACACCGATGGCCTCACGGAAAATGAAAGTCTCAAAGGCGAGGTTATCAATTTCCGGAGGCTCAGAAGTATTCTCGGGGTGCACCGTCCGCTGCAGGTTCAGATGAACGAATTGGAGTCGGAACTCAGGACACTCTGGAATGGATGTAAACTAGCCGACGATGTGACCTTCCTTGGAATCCGATTCAACGGAGTCAATGAGTCGCTTTAGTCTTAGTCGTCTGCCAGAAGGACACCCTGAGGAGCCTCGAGCTCATGTACAATGGGTTTAAGCTTCACGAGCATCAACAAACCTGGAACCGCCATGACCGTAGAAATGATAAAAAATGTAGGCCAGCCAATACTGGTTGCCGCAGCGCCTGCGAGCGGTCCCACCCAAACCCGGCCGACAGCCGAAAATGCCGAGAGTAGAGCGTACTGAGTTGCTGTGAATTTTTGATTGCACAGAGACATGAGCAGCGCCACAAAAGCAGCCGTTCCCATTCCAGATGTGATATTTTCCACACCCACCGCAAAAACCAAAAGACCATCGACCTGTGTTGCCTCTTTCAATGAAACGAGAATGAGGTCGAAAGCGGGCAATTGGAATTCACCCCATGCGCCTTTGCCTAAGGTTGCGACGAGCCAAAAACCCAGATTTGAAAGCAGCTGCAGAACACCAAAGAGAAGAAGCGAGCGATAGAGTCCAAGTTTGATCATCAATCCGCCGCCAACCAACGCCCCGAGAATGGTCAACCAGATTCCAATAATCTTGTTGACCACGCCAATCTCTGCCTGCGCAAATCCAACACCTTTAAGCAAAAAGGGAGTGAGCAATGAACCCGCAAAAGCATCGCCCAACTTATAAAGCACAATAAAAACGAGAATGCTGACAGCACTCTTAATTGAAAAGTAATTCTTCAGCGCGATATTAAGCGTCTCATACTTAGCCTTCACCGAAGTGAACCAAGCCAATGGCAACGTAAAAAACAACCCCATAAAAAGGCCTAGCAAATCCGACCACGCCTTTAAGTGTGTGTTGGGTGCCTCAGGAGTGGCAGGGAAGAGATTCCCCAAAAGCTGCGCGCTCCATGGATTCGCAAGGCGGGTCGTAAATTGATAACCCACCACGACAGCCGCGACCACGGCCGTAAATCCAATGAGATCCGATTTTGCATCGGACTTTTTTCCGGTGGGTTGATATTTAACAGGGGGCAGCAACAAGAAAGAGAGCACAGCAATGGTGGTCATGATCCCGGCCATGACAAGATAGATATTCGACCAAGTCAAGCCGTTGCCTTTCACAGGATCGGCCCAGATTAAGGCAATTCCGCCAGAAAGAATCATCGCCACCCGATAACCAAAGACATAAATTGCAGATGCAAAGCCCCGCTCATGGTGTTCAAGAACATCGGTACGGTAGGCATCAACCACAATATCCTGAGACGCCGAAAGCACTGCGATGGAGAGTGCCACCAAAGAAAACACATGCGTACTTTCCGAAGGCTTTAGAGTTGAAAGCAAAGCTAACGCGGCTGCTGTGCCGAGTTGGGTCAGAACCAACCAACCTTGCCTCCTTTTAAAAAAGGGAGGCTCAAAGCGATCCATGAGGGGAGCCCAGAGAAACTTGAACGTGTAGGGGAGCCCGACGAGCGAAAAGAACCCGATGGTGGCGATGTCCACATTGTCGGTCGCGAGCCATGCCTGAAGCGATGCACCTGTGAGTGCCAGCGGCAAACCACTGGCAAATCCAAGAATGAGCACGATGGTAAAACGCCAATAAGAGTGTTCAAGCCATGCCTTGACCATCGGAATCTCCCTCAAGATTGCTCAGCACATCAAACTGAGAAAATCTTACGCGAACGCAAGGGAGACCACAATCAACGTTCGTCTCAGAGCTGGAAATGACTCTGCAGTCCACCAATTGACAGCCGCAGGCGACCGATGTGAGTATCGAAAACGCTGCGCTTCGGGTGAACCTGCGCATGGATATCACCAGCTCAATGCAAAGAGGAATCCAACCGAATGAATCAGCCTGCGCCCGCCATGCCCACTCAACAGCCGCAAAACTCAAACCCGAACATGCTTGTCAACATTGCGTTGAACGTTCTTGTTCCGTCGGTCATTCTCACCAAGTTTAGCACACCCGAACGCCTTGGCCCCGCGCTTGCCTTCTGGGTTGCGTTGGCTTTTCCTCTCGCATTTGGCCTTTGGGAATTCATTCGCAGCCGCAAAGCAAATTTCTTCTCGGGCTTTGGGTTATTGAACGTTGCCCTCACTGGGGGTCTCGGATTTCTTTCGCTGGATGTCTTCTGGTTTGCAGTTAAAGAGGCAGCCTTTCCATTGGCACTTGGGCTAGCCGTTCTGGTCTCCACAAAAACCAAAATCCCCCTCATTCAAAATCTGCTGCTCAATGAAAGCGTCATCAATATGGGGCGCATCAAAGAGAAATTGGATCAAACAGGAAAACAACAAGAATTCGATACTCTCTTGCAGCGATCTACGCTTCTCTTTGCTGTTTCATTTTTCCTGAGTGCAATTCTTAATTTTGGGCTCGCGCGTTACCTTTTGAAAAGTCCTACAGGTACGCCAGAGTTCAATGCTGAACTGGGTCAAATGACTGCAATGAGCTTTCCTGTCATCGCCTTGCCTGTTTTGGTCTTCACCGGATTTGTGTTCTGGTACCTTTTTTCGGGAATCACCAGAATCACCGCTCTTTCAAAAGAAGAAATCCTGGTCAATCAGGGTAAATAAAAACACTCTGAGTTATTGGGCTTTACAGGCAGCTTCGTACTTTTGCCTCAAGCCCATAGCACGCCCCTCCGAACCACAAAGAAAGTAGTTTGGGAGGTGACCGTGAGATATACCTGCATGGCCGTATTTTGTTTGGTCGCAGTCGGATGTGCCGAGACGAAAGTTTCAGACGGAACTGGAAACCCGCTCAGCGGCTCCAGCCGATCCTCGAGCAATGCAAGCGGCAAGCCCTACTTAAGCGAAATTTTGCGCAGGTACAGCACCCCGGGGGATGCCGCGCAACCCTTCGGGCTCTGGACTCTCACCCAGACAACTACAAGCGGCAATGGAAAACTCACCGTTGATGGATTTCTGCGCATCAACAAAGAGAGTGTCTCGAATATCGTTGCCTGCTTAGACAATGAATCAAAAAAATACGTGATAGCGCCGGCAATGGCTACCGTTGCGTTGGTGAAAAACAGTGATGGTAGCTACAGCTTTAATATTCCCCGCCCGATCGAAAATGAAGCTGAAAGCAATGGACTGACGTGCCGCTCTTCTCTGAAAGAAGGCGAGTACATCTTGAAAGTAGACGAACGCGGGATGTTGCTCATTAAGGAAGCGGGTGACGTGCAGTTCGCGGAGTTCCAGCGGGTCAAATAGTCAACAGAATCAATACGGCTTGTAGCTTTTCTCTTCCGCGTAGGCAGAACCCATAGCCTTATTTATTTGTGACTTAATTTGAAAGCGCTTGTCGTTGGTCACATAAACTGCGCGCGCGAGCTCAATGAACTTTTGATCGAAGGTTTTTGCGCGCTCCTTTTCGCGGATGTCATCTTCAATGACCCACAGCTCTTCATTCACACTCTTAAGTTCGCGCACCAACACATGCGTCACATCGATTGAGTTATTGCGGCAGGTTTCCAGAAGCGCCGAGAGCTCTTTGCGGATATTGACCTGCTTGTTTTGGTCTTCGATACGCTCGCTCTTGATTTGAAGGATAGTGATTTTGTCGAGCAATTCACCAACCGAAACAGGCACCAACACTTCACTCGCACTCACCGTAGACCTCACCTTCGTATTTAAAATTCTGGGGCAAAAGACTTAAGCTTCAGGCCGACCCAGCTTTTGGATCGAGGCTTGCACGCAGCGATTCAGCCAGGAAGTTTAAAGCCAAGACCAGACTCAAAAGAGCCAACGACGGGAAAATAGCGAGATGCGGAGATTCAAGCAAGTAGGCACGCGCCTCACTCAGTGAAGCCCCCCAGGAGGGGTGTTCATCGCCGAGCCCCAGCCCCAAAAAGCTGAGGCCGGCCTCTGCAAGAATCACTCCGGCAAGGCTGAAAGAGGCATGCACGAGCAACGAGGAAGCCGCGTGAGGGAGCATATGAACGAACATCACCCGGCGGGGGGTTGCCCCCAATGCCCGCGCAGCCTCTACGAACTCGCGCTTATCCAACGCTCGAAACTCTGCACGCACCAACTTGGCGGAGCCAATCCAACCACTCACCGTAAGAGCCACAACGACATTCAAAAAGCCACCACCCAACAGAGCGGTCAGGGCAATTGGCAAAACAAGCGGAGGAAAGGAGAGAAGGATATCCATGAGGCGCGTGATTAAAACATCAAAATATCGCCGCCCACTGCCAGCAAGGGCTCCCAGGGGTATACCTATCGCAAAGCTCAACAGCACAGTGCACAATCCCACAGACAATGAGACACCTGCACCACTGAGCACCTGATAGAACACACTTGTTCCAACAGAATCGTAACCGAACCATCCGGAGGGCTCGGAGAGATTCCATTGCGGTGCCATGCGGGTCTTAGGCAAATCTATATCGAGTGGCAAAAGCTCGGGAAGAGCATGGGGCAGCAGCGCCACACAAAGCCAAAGAACAACAACCAACATGCTGAGCTTTGTTACGGTATCGCGGAGCAAGGCATGTCTCATATTTTTAAAGAGAGTCATGTGCGCGCCATTCTCGGATCAATCTGCCTGTGAAGCACATCGACCAACGCGGCTGCGCACACCTGAACCACCGAAAGAACCACCACACAACCTGACAGAAGATTGTAGTCCCGCTGCGACACAGCCTCCATCATGAGCGAACCCAAGCCCGGCCATGTAAAAACCTGCTCGGTGATAATTGCTCCACTCAACAGACTTCCGATCTGCAGCCCAAGCAAGGTCGTGGTGGGCAAAAGAGCGTTGCGCAACGCATGCACACCGACCACGCGCAAACGCGATACTCCCTTGCTGTAGGCAGTGCGAATATAATCCTGCGAAAGTGTTTCTATCAGAGAACTACGCAGCATCCGGCCAGTGATCGCTGCGAGAGTGATTCCCAAGACAAAGGCAGGCAGAATAAGTGAATTCCAACCTTGGCTCCCCGTCAGTGGCAACCAATCCAGCCATACGGAAAAAATCCAAAGCATGATTGTGCCTGTTATGAAGGTCGGAGCCGAAATAAAAAAAAGTGAGACAACTGCAAGCAGCCTGTCGCTCCGTGTTCCTGCCCTGAGCGCACCAACGACACCAAAAAAAAGTGCGCAACTTATGGACACCATCAGAGCACAGACGGCCAAGCGAACTGTTTCAAGGAACCTTTGCGCAATAAGGGGTGCAACAGGCCTTCCATCTATCCAACGCACCCCAAAATCACCTTGCACCAGAGCCTGCACATAGCTTGAATATTGATGATGCAGTGGCCTGTCGAGCCCATGTGCTGCAAGCCAACGCTGCTTGTCTGACCAAAGCGCATCAGCACCCAAAACAGCATCGGCAGGACTTCCAGGAAGCAGCCGCTGGAGCAAAAAAACAACCGTCACGACAGCAAAAGAAACGAACACAAGCCGCGCCAAAAAAGCTAGAATTCCGCGCGACATGTTTTTACCTCACCTGCACCTGCGTCAAAGAAGTATAGCGGCCGTCGGCAAAGATTCTGAAACCAGAGACCCTGCGTGAATGCACAACGTGACCAACCCGATGCCACAGAAAAATATAAGGAAGTTCTTGGGACACGATGGCCTGTGCTTCCTGGTAAAGACGCCTGCGCTGCTCAAGTGAAGCCTCAGACTTCGCCTTGTCCAATAGCTCGTCGAGCATAGCATTGCTGTAAAACCCTCGATTGGCACCGGAAGGGGGAGTGCGCTTGGAGTGAAATACAAAGTGCAAGTGATCACCATCCTTGTACCCTGTCCAAGGCGCAATCCAAGCCTGAACATTGCCGTTGTTGAGATGTTTCATGAAGGTGTTGAATTCGAGAACCTCGACCTTGACCTTCAGCCCCACCTTCTTCAATTGCCCGGCAATAGCCTTCGCAACAGCAATTCTTTCCCGATTGAGAGGAACCTTGATGTTGAACGTTGCACGCGGTTGAGGGCCAGCAGAACCATCGGAATCCTTCAAGCCGGCTAAATCGAGAAGAAGTTCAGCCTCTCGCAGGTTGTGCTCTGCACTGTTCTTGTTCTCGAAATGAAAAGCATGGCCAGGTGGAAACATCGAATTGGCCTCTTGCCCGAGTCCTTGGAGCGTGAACTTCAAAATCTCGGCACGATTCATGGCCAGTGCAATAGCACGGCGCACACGCACATCCTGGAAGAGTTTGTGTCTAAAGTTAAACGCAAGGAATGCAGTCGAATCTGAGGTCTTGAGTTGAACCTCAAACTCTCCCGCGCGCCGGTTCTGAAACTCGACGACTTTGTCAGAATCAACGCTATTTTGTAGCAGATCAATCTCGCCTTTAAGCAATGCAGCATAGCGAGTATTGTTGTCAGTCAGAATTTTAAAAACGACGTTCTCAACTCGAGGAAGCATGCCGCCAAAAGGTGCACCCGTGTACTTTCCATTGCGCTGAATGATCCATTCATCATCAGCAGCTTTCTTGAGAAGAAATGGTCCCGATTCAAATCCAAGTCCCACGAGGTCGTCTGGCTTTCTGCTCAGCGCCTCTTTGGGAAGTATACCGACGGTCAAATTAGAAATGAGGGATGCATCAGGCTCTGAAAGAACCAGTCGCATTTCGCTCGGGCTGACCTTCTCAATATTTTTAACGCGCTCAAAAGCCCCTCGCCGTGGGCTGGGGGGAAGTCCGAGTGCGCCGAAGCAAACGAATTTGTACGTCGCAACCACATCATCAACATCGATACTGCGCCCTTGAGCAAAGCGAATGCCGTCGCGAATCTTCACAACCACGGTCAGGGGGTCTGTGAATTGAATCTTTTCAGCAACAATCTCCTGAGGCTCGCCTGACTCCGAAAAACCAACCAAGGGAAGGTGCAGCAAAGGCTCCAGATACTGGCTATTGGCATCGGTGGCCACAAAGCGAGGGTCAACGGAGCGCGGACGCGTCTCGAAGCCGACTCGCAAAGTTTCAGCAAGGGAGGCTTGAATCGATGGCGCAGCAAGAGCTCTAAAATGAGGCAAAAGCAGAACTGCGAGCAGAAAAGACAGACAAAGCCGCCCGACAAAGGCTCTCAACCAACTGAAATGAAACATACTCCCTCCCGCAGACGACCTTGAGGAGTGTAGCGCTTCCTGGCGGGCGAATGAATGGAGCGAGCGTCACAAGCCCTGCGAAAAAAGGCTAACCTCTCGGGCATCTTCAAATTGGCAGAGCCCGGTTGACGTGGCTCACATGCTTGGTTAGAAGGCTCTTCTTGGTGCAATTTTCTAAGAGGTACTTGAGACATGGCACGAATTTCCATCCAGGACTGTCTCGACAGAATTCCAAACCGCTTCGCAGTGGTCATGCTCGCAGCGCGCCGTATGCGTCAGCTCCAGAAGGGCAGCGATCCACTTGTGGAATGCAAGAACAAAGAGGCGGTCACTGCGCTTCGCGAAATCGCTGCTGGTGTGGTTGGAATCAATGAAATGGAACAAATTCCAGGCCTCTCTGAGAACATCGAACGTCAGGCGAAGCGCTATAAAGACTGAGAGGCTGAGTTCCTCTCCGACTTTCACATCTTCCGAGAAGCTCCGCCTATGTATCTCCGAAGTCTGGCTCTGAATCTTCTTCTGCTCCCGGTCTGCCTCGTCGCTACAGCATTCGCCGAGAACACTCCTGCTGAATCAGAAAAGGTTAAAGTCGCTCCGGAATTCGCTCCGGCACTGCGCTGGGGCAAGCCCTCGCCCGATACCGATGCCATCCGAATAGCCGCTGCACTCGAGAAAGTACTCAAGAAGCGTCGCAATGATTTGAACCCATCCAAGCGCGAACTCACAAGTCTTCTCGAAGAGGGTCTTCCACGGCAACTCGGGCGACTCTTTCCTTTTCGCAAGCCGCACAGTGTCCCGCCAAACCTTTTTTTCGAGAACTTCGCGCCACTGGCTTTCTTGGTCGGAGAGCTCAACCCACGCGTTCCTCCAATTCTCGCTGAAACCAACACAGCCGAGTGGCTTGAGCTCAAAAGCTTGAATCCCATTCCCCCCGCACGCGAACTCAATAAACCACTCGCAACGCGGCAAGGGCTGCGCGCACTCGCAACACAAAATCCCTGGTCGAGCGACATCTTCTCGGCGACTTGGAATAAATTCTTCGACTCTGCGAATGCGCTGGTGGAACACGGTGGCCTGAACTGCCTGAAAAAGGCCAGCATAAAAAATCCCACGCAAACACCATCGACTCCGGGACATTTTCGCTGCAGCGCACCTCTGCAAACACTGTTGCAAGAGAACACAATTCCAAAACAACTGCCACGCAAGTTGAATGCTGGCGCTGCGATTTCAGCCCCCGTGCCAGGTGTTGCTGCGAGTTCTCCGACCTGCATTCCCATGGGCCGCCTGAACATGCAGGCGCTCGAATTGTTGGGCGATGAAAAAGCAGGGCACTGTTTGCTCTGGCGTGCATCCCGCGACGAACGTTTTCAACAACGCGCATTTTCATCAAAATTGGTTTGCTTGAACTCCCGACACAAGAGCTTTCAGCGCACACGCTTTAATTCCGTGGTGGCGGTTCTGCCTTCCAGCCGCGCCGATGCTCTCCATCTGGTTGAATCTGACGATGGTTTGCTGAGCTCACATCGTTTGAGCCTGGCCACCCTAACGGTCAGCAAAAATGAGGTCACCACAAATTCGGGTCAAAACCTGCGCAACACCATGTTCCCCGAAAGCCGCAGCGGACTTTATCTCTGCCAAGCTCCTTCGACTCCCAATACACAACCTTTCCCTCCTGAAGACGTCGCGGCTGCAAACGTAGAGTGGGTCTATTTGGATGACGCAGTGTATGCAGGCTTGCGCCTAGTGCGCCCTGAAACCGATGTCGCCTGGCGAATTAAGGAAACGTCTGAAGCATCGTTGCAGGTGGAACGACTCAATTGGTCACAGCTTCAGTACGACCATCCTTCCATCGTTGCCGAGCGTCCGTTCGCATGCGCCGTAGCGCGCGATATCGACGCAAAGTGCGGGAGCCGCATTCTACAAACTTCTATGCAGATCTCTGAAGAGTGGCTGGCTGCTGATTACGAACGCGATGGCGTGCCGGTTCAGGTTCAGCTCACCGCAGCACTTCTGCTCGCACAGTCACTCGAGAAGACCCTGCTTGCATTGCCTGACTGGGCTCTTCGCGAGGAAACAGAAACCTTATTGAACTTCTACCGTGAGAAGATTCGCTCCCTAGCAGAAAACAAAGTCTTTGCCGGAATGCCTCCGCGCATTGAATTGACGGCGCGGCCTGTTCCAGCATCTCGACGCTATCTCGACCTTTCGACCAACACGCCCGATTATCTCGCTGTTAAAAATTCCATTTCTTCCGCAGGCGGCTTCTGGGCAACAGTTAAGCAGAAGCCTCTTTGAGGTGAGCCATGAACAACACACATCGCTATTTTACCACTCCCATTTATTACGCATCGGGTGAGCCCCACGCTGGCCATCTGTATTCCACAGCACTCATGAATATTCTAGAGCGTCACTATCAGCATCGTGGCATGGCAACACGCACGCTTACGGGATTGGATGAACACGGCGAAAAAATTGAAGAGAAGGCGAAGTCCGTATCAAAGGCTCCACAACAGCTGGTCGACGAACTCGCCCTAAAGTGGAAAGAAATCTTCGGACAATTCGCATTTTCATATGACATCTTTATGCGCACAACGAGTGCTGAACACAAAAAGAACGTCACTCAAATTCTGCAGAGATGTTTCGACAAGGGTGACATTTACTTTGGTGAACACGAGGGACACTACTGCGTCGACTGCGAGGCATTCCTCACCGGCAAAGAGATGGACGAAAAAAATCACTGTCTCGTGCACAAGCGTCCCACGGAATTAAGGCGTGAAGGAAATTACTACTTCAGAGTGCAAAAGTACCTCCCACAAATCATCGATCTTATCTGCAAGGGCGAAATCGTTAGCCAGCGCCGTTACATCAATGAACTGGCAGCTCTAGCCGAGTCCTTCGAAGGTGACTTGAGTATTTCGCGTCCGAAGACACGCACCCAATGGGGCATCGAGCTACCCTTCGATAAAAATCATGTCGCTTACGTATGGTTCGATGCACTTCTGAATTACGTAACAGGCATCGGTGGCATTGATGCAGCGCAGACGAGCCCGTTGTGGAATTCAGCTACACACGTTATTGGGCGAGACATTCTCAAATTTCACGGCCTTTTCTGGCCAGCAATTCTGTTGTCGCTTGGTTTGAAGATTCCGCGCTTGTGTGTCACGGGCTGGCTTCTTTCGGGCGGACACAAGATGTCCAAGAGCCTCGGCAATGTCATTGCGCCGGCGGATCTCCTTCCGCTAGGTCGAGACGCCTTTGTGAACACAGCGTTCCGCCTTGCCAATCCTGGTGAGGATGTTGACCTCACAATCAAAACCATCACCGAACGCTTCAATGCAGATTTGGCGAACGGCATAGGCAATTTGGCTTCACGCACACTCACCATGATCGAAAAATACTTTGAAGGTGTGATTCCGGCGTTCCACATCGAACAGCAAATCGAAGACGAGCGTCTTCTCGCTGACCAAGCTAGTGCACTGCCTGCTCTGGTCGAGACTGCATTCGATGAGTTTCGACTTGCGGATGCACTGCAGCAAACCTGGGAACTCATTGCCCGCACCGACAAATATATCGCGAACCAAAAGCCCTGGGAGCTTGGCAAGCACGGCGACGACGCCTCGCGTGCACGCCTGGCAAATGTTCTTGCTCACAGCACAGCTGTATTGCGGAATGTTGGTTATCTTGTAGCTGCCTTTTTCCCCGAGCGAATGACAGAGCTGCTTTTGGCATTGGGTGAAGATACAAACCAAATGCATAACGCATACAATAAGGCGCGCGATTTTTACGATATCCGCAAGGGCTACAAGCTTTCCGTAATTCCGCGCCTCTTCCAGCGTATTGAAGTGACTTCAACCTCTGCGGCAGCCGCATTGTCTAGCCCCGTACCATCATCCAAGGCATCAGGAAAAACGACAAACGCCATGAACACTAAAGCCCCCGAAGCCACACCAACAAGTTCAGCGCCAACAACAACCACTGAAATCTCGATCGACGACTTCAGTAAAGTTCAAATTCGCATTGGCACTGTTATCAATGCTGAACTTGTGGAAGGTTCCACCAAACTTCTCAGGCTGCGCGTCTCGCTCGGTGAACTGGGTTTGCGTCAGATCTTCTCCGGAATCCGCGAGTGGATTACACCCGAGGAACTTGTGAACCGTAAGGTTCTCATTGCGTCGAATCTGGCACCGCGCAAAATGAAGTTTGGAGTTTCTGAGGGAATGTTGCTTTCAGCCGAAGGGCAAAATGGAAAAGTTCTACCCGTCTTTGTAAATGAGGAAATGAAAGAGGGTTCGCTGCTCGCTTAAGACTCATCCTCCAGCCTCACGAATCTCAATCGAAATCGAAACAAAAAAGCCCGCCTGACGGCGGGCTTTCTTTACTCCATAGAATCCAAGTCAACGACTGATCTTGGTTCCTTCATTGACCGAGCGCAAGATTTCATCGCGCGGGATCAAGTCGGTGGGGAGCTGTGCACGGCGGATGTTCGCACGATAGAGAACCGCACCACGCAATTTGGTGTAGTCGAGATCGGCATCTTCAAGGTTAGCGCGGGTGAGATTGGCACCTTCGAGATTGGCGTTCCAAAGGCTAGATTCTGAAAAATCACAACCTTCTAAATTCGAGTCCTTGAAGTTCACATACGAGAGATTGGCACCTGAAAAGGTACAATTCGAGAAATCGAGCTTGGTCAGGTTGGCCTTACGCAAATCGACGCCCGAGAAATCGCGGGTCGACTGAAGAATTTCAATCGCTTCTTTGCGTGTCAGGGTTTTGGGCTTTGCACTTTCAGGGTCAATTGCAATACCCGCGCTTGCGGCGCCTCCGCCCTCTTCGTCTTCTTCTTCTTCATCGTCAGAGAAGTCGTCGTCGTCGAAATCAGAATCATCATCATCGTCCGACCCACGACGTGGAGAACAGCTTGCATGTTGATTGTTGCGCAGTGCGTGAATGACACTGAAGGATGTTCTGATGTGCACCTTCGGTTCCTCTCTTTTTCAGCAAAGGGCTGTATTGCGGAAATCGAGTAGTGTTTATCCCCTTTTAGGGCAAAAAGGCAACAAAAAAGCCGACTCATAGAGTCGACTTTTTCAGAATAAAAAGGTCAACAAGCCCTTCAGACGAGGGAGTCATCACTTCCAGACTGGCCGCGGCCTCCGGCAGGGTAATCGTCCTCAGAGAGAAGCGCTGCATTGGTCAGCCCCGGAGTGGGGCGCTTGGGAGGCAAGGTCACTGCAGGCGCATTAAAGACACCTTCAGATGCATCACGCATCAGCAGAGTGACGAGCCGACTGCGAACCACCACCTTGGGCACCCAGAACAAGTTCGCAAGGTACTGAACCATATTTGCCCGCGCAGGAACTTTGGTGAGTTCTGCCTTCAAAAGGTCAGAGGGAACCAACAGTGCATTGGCAAGGTCGATGATTTCGGTTGGCAATGAATCTTCGCTGCGTGGCGGGAGCATGAACTGCTCGCGCTCAGAAAGCAGAATGATTCTTGCAACTTCACGTGAAATCGCGCAGCGAATATGAGAGGTCAAATCACCCTTACGGTAGCGAATGACGTACTGACCTGGCTTGATGCGATTCGACCGCGCGAGGCGATCGGTCACATCAGCCTGCACGAGCTGAATGAAGGGCAGCGAAGTCATAAGCTCGGGCAAAAAGACGGGCACAGAGTTTACACCTGCACGGCTGTTCAAGGTGTTGGCGATTTCCTCCATGACCAACTGACGGTCACGACGGCTCTTGGAGAATGAAACCCCTCCTTGAACCTTGCTTTGCCGCGACTCTTCTTCTGATTCTGTGAAATCGAACCAGGCCTCATCGAAGTCAATCGCACCGCTTGCAATGTCTTCAATCAATTCAATATCAACATCGAGTTCGCGCGAGAGAGCTTCAAGCGCAAAGATGCTCCGAACGGCTTTCTTCCCACGTTTCCAGTGACTCGTGTCACTTGGATTATAGTCAAGGATGTTGCCTACATCCTGGTCGTGGACTTTGGCGTCCGGCTTGCGCACTTCAAGCACACGCAAGCAAAACTTAAACAAAACCGCAGATTGCGGAAATCGCTGACTCTCGCTGGCTTTACGCATATCGCGTCCCCTGAGCGCACTGTGACTGATGTTTTTGAGCTGCTGGCCAAAACATTACTCGCAGGTTCTTGAGGGTGTCAACCGCAAAATTCACCGTAAAAAAAAAGTCGCGCCTCTTGCGCGACCTTCCAAAACAGGTTCCACACCGCGCCTGACCGGATACGAACTCCGAATCAGGACAAGCGGCTGTCTGAACCTTTTAATTTGATTCAAATTCAGCGTCGACCACACCATCTTTCTTGGGGGTCGAACCCTGTGAACCCGCGCCACCGGCACCCGCATCAGCACCTGGGGCGGCTGATGTTTTATACATTTCCTCGGCCAACTTGTAGGCCTTCTGCTCCAGAGCCTGAGCTGCTGATTCAAGTGCAGCTTTGTCTTCAGACTGTGTTTCAAGAACCTTGCGCGCCGCCTCGAGTTCAGACTGAACTCCGGACTTCATGTCAGCTGGAATCTTGGCCTCGTTGTCCTTAAGAGTCTTCTCGACTTGGAAACAAAGACCATCGAGTTTGTTGCGTGCATCAACAGTTTCGCGACGATCTTTATCTTGTGAAGCGTGCACCTGAGCATCGTCCACCATGCGCTTGATCTCGGACTCGGAGAGACCCGAAGAGCTCGTTACAATGATCTTCTGTTCCTTGCCTGTGCCGAGGTCTTTGGCCGACACATTCAAGATACCGTTTGCGTCGATATCAAAGGTGACCTCAACCTGTGGCACACCACGCGGAGCAGGAGGAATTTCGCTCAGGCTGAACCGACCCAGGAGTCGATTGTCGCGCGCCATTTCACGCTCACCCTGGCAAACCGCGATTTCAACGCTGGTTTGGTTGTCTGCTGCCGTGGAGAAGATTTGGCTTGCACGCTTTGGAATTGTGCTGTTGCGCTCAACCAACTTGGTGAACACACCACCAAGAGTTTCGATGCCAAGGCTCAGTGGTGTGACATCAAGAAGAAGAACATCTTTAACTTCGCCACCAAGAACACCTGCCTGAACAGCAGCACCCACAGCAACAACTTCATCAGGGTTCACAGAACGGTTTGGTTCCTTGCGGAAGAAAGCTTTCACTTTCTCGCCCACCAGTGGAATGCGCGTTGAACCACCGACCATCACAACTTCGTCGATTTGCTCAACCGACAGACCAGCATCACGCAATGCAGCGCGGCACGGCTCAATAGTTTTCTCGATGATGCGGTCTACCATTTGTTCAAACTGCGGACGGCTCAGCGACAAAGCCAGGTGCTTTGGACCAGTGGCATCGGCGGTGAGGTATGGCAAGTTGATGTCTGCCTTGGTTGTGGAAGACAATTCGATTTTAGCTTTTTCAGCGGCTTCACGCAGGCGCTGCATGGCCATTGGATCCTTGGAAACGTCCATGCTTGTTTGTTTCTTGAACTCAGCGACCAGGAATTCAATCAAGCACTCGTCGATGTTGTCACCACCAAGGTGTGTGTCACCATTTGTAGCCAACACTTCAACGACGTTGTCGCCCACTTCAAGAATGGAAACGTCGAAAGTACCACCACCGAAGTCATACACAGCGATCTTCTGGTTGTGTGTTTTATCCATACCGTAAGCCAAAGCTGCAGCTGTCGGCTCATTGATAATGCGCAGCACTTCAAGACCCGCAATGCGTCCAGCATCTTTGGTTGCCTGGCGCTGTGAGTCGTTGAAATATGCAGGTACGGTGATAACAGCTTGAGTCACAGGCTGACCAAGATACGCCTCAGCGGATTCCTTCAGCTTGGTGAGAACCTTCGCCGAAATTTCGGGAGGAGCCATGTCCTTGCCACCAATTTCGATAAGCACTTTGTCACCGCTGCCTTGCTTTACGCTGTAGGGCATGCGCGAAGCTTCGTCTTTGCGCTCACTAAAATGCATACCAATAAAGCGCTTTGCTGAGTAAACTGTGTTTTTGGGATTGGTGACAGCCTGGTTGCGTGCTGCACGGCCGACGATAAATTCACCGTCACGGGTATAGCCCACAACGGATGGGGTTGTCCGGTCACCCTCGTGATTCGGAATCACCTTTGGTGTTCCATTTTCCATCACTGCGACAACCGAGTTGGTCGTACCTAGGTCAATCCCGATGATCTTTCCCATTACTTTTGTCCTCCGCTACGGGTCGTTCCGACGTCTTAGAAACAATGAAATCAATAGCTTTTCTCGACCTTCATACACCAAGGCCGGGCTTGCGCAGGAACATAATCGGGGTTCCATACGTGTCAACATCCATGAGGCGATTTGCCTTGGGTGGGTGGCGGGAGTAAGACCCCCCTGACGAATTTCATGCAGTTCGCAGTCTGCTCGACTGCAAGACTCCGGGTAAACTATGGAACCGCTGAGCCAGCTCATCCCTTTTTTTATTGATTACGGCTATCTGGCCGTATTCGGTGTATTGCTCGCGTGCGGCTTCGGATTACCCATCCCGGAGGACATCACCCTCGTGGCCGGTGGCATTATCGCCGGCCTCCACTACACAAATGTTCATGTGATGTTTGCCGTTGGTATGGCGGGTGTTCTCGTGGGCGATTCTGTCGTTTTCACTGCCGGTTGGTACTTGGGTCAAAAAGTCTTCGAGCGGCCAATGATCAAGAAGTTCCTGACTCCCGAGCGATTCCAACGGGTGCAGGAAAAATTCTCACGTTATGGAAAAGGGGTGGTCTTCGCTGCCCGTTTCATGCCCGGACTGAGAACCCCAATATTTCTGACTGCAGGCGCGACCCGCAAAGTGAGCTTTTCACAGTTCATTGCGCTCGACGGTCTTGCTGCGCTCATCAGCGTGCCGATCTGGGTGTATCTTGGATACTTGGGGGCGGAGAACCGGGACTGGCTCATGCAGTGGGTCAAGCGCGGCCAGGTTGCCACGCTCTCGCTGCTTGCGGTCTTGGTCGTCGCAGCACTCAGCGTTTTCCTCATTCGCAAACGGAACAAAAAACAATGTCAAGCACGAACATGAGAATCGAAGACGCTATCCTCACCTATTGTGGCTTCCTTGTTGCTATCACGATGCGCGAGGCAGCGTATGCAGTTACAGCTCGACAACTCGGCGACCGCTCGTCGGAAACGGAATCACGCGCAACAGTCAATCCGATTCCTCACGTCGACCTCCTCGGAACGATTATTTTACCCGCAGTATTTTTATTTTCCGGAGTTCCTTTTCTTCTCGGGTGGGCCAAACAACTCACCATCGACACACGCTATTTTAAGAAAATTCGCCGCGACATTAACATCGCGGAGTTGGCAGGCCCGCTCACCAACTTTGGACTTGCTCTCCTCTGCGGTGTGCTTGCAGTGAGCCTCGGTTACCGTGTCGAGACAATGATGTTTGGTGAAGATCCAATCCCACGCCTGCTGCTTGCCATCGCAAAGTCGAACATCGTCATCGGTCTGCTCAATCTCCTGCCCTTTCCTGGCTCGAGCGGGTGGAGACTTCTGCTCAACAACATACGCTACCAATGGGGCCAATCCCTCATCCAACACGCCAATATTATAAGCATTGTCATGATTGTCCTTCTTTTGACGAATATCCTGAGCCCTTTGTTCATGGGTGCGCTAGGGTTGTACATGTTCGTTCTGCAGAGCATCGCCTGACCGCACGCTCGAGGGGCGAACCCCGTAACGGAGCCCACATGCACACGCAACACTACAACATCTATTCGCATGCCGATGCCGATGGAGGCATCGCTTCTGCAATTTTCACACGGTACTTGAGAATTACATCGGGCAATCAAAATCTCCCCGTGAATGTTTTTCCGGTCAACCATGGTCCTGACCAACAGGATTGGACTCTCACGGAAATCAAATATCCATGCGCAATTCTCGACTTCTCATTGCATCCATCGTTCCTTACGGAAAAATTTTTCTCTCTCGCCGGTGCCTTCGCAAAACCACTTGAAAATCCGCTTGGGTGTTACTGGATTGACCATCATCCGACGGGAGCGGGCGTGCCATTTCTCACCCCAGAAAATTGCCAGCAGTTTCTGACTCACGTGCGCAGTCTGTGGGATGTGACCGCGACCAGCACACCAGGGCTAATGAGAAAACACCACAAGACTCTTGGAATTCCACAGGAGCTCATTGAAGAATACGAAGAACTCATCGACCAAGCAGAGATCATCGATGCAGCGCTCTTCGCCGATGCGCAATCGGCACATGATTTCAGCACCAAGGCAGTCAAGCTACAAACCCTGTTCAGCTGCTCGCATCCATCGGTGGATCGCACTGCTCTTTACCGCAATTTAGTTCAACAATTGATTTCCTCTCCGCGCATCGAAGACCTGATGAACTCCGATCCCCTCTATCAGGCGCTCATTCACTACGAGCAGGATTTGGTGTTGAAGCAAAAACAGGTTTACGCGACGAAAACGAAAGTCTCTGAGAGAATCGCCCTGAGTAATTTTATGAACTGGTCGGAAAGCGAGACTTTCCCCGGAATGGGAAGATTCGTTCCCTACCTTCTTTACCCTGAAATCCTCTATGCAATTCATGTTCAGCCCCACAAATCCGGGGTCTCCTCTATTTCTTGTGGCATCAATCCTTGGAACAAGCCCAAGGTTGGCGAGAAGCATCTCGGCAATTACTTTGCAACCCATTTTGGCGGTGGTGGCCACGCATTTGTTGCCGGCGGAAGGATAACTACAAGAGAAAGCCACAAAATCGACGAACTTGTAAATTTTCTTAAAAACTAACTGCATTGTTACCTTGAGGAAGTCCCGTTAGACTCTTGTGGTTCAACCACCAGAATGTGAGGGCTTCGATGGAACAGCCATTTCTTTTCAGAAAAGTTGCAGTGTTGGGTGCGGGCGTGATGGGTGCGCAGATTGCAGCCCATCTTGCGAATGCCAACGTCGAGGTGATTCTGTTCGACCTCCCCGCAAAGGAAGGCGACAAAAACGGCATTGCGTTGAAAGCCATTGCGGGTCTGCAGAAGCTCGAGCCCACTCCGTTTTCTGTGAAGTCAAAAGCAACCGATATTGCGGTTGCAAACTACGAAACTGACCTTGCAAAACTCAAGGACTGCGACCTCATCATTGAAGCCATCTCTGAAAGGATTGATTGGAAAGCAGATCTCTACAAAAAAGTGGGACCGCATATTTCATCACAAGCCATCTTTGCAACAAACACCTCTGGCTTGAGTTTGAAATCGCTGAGCGAGCATCTTCCCGCGCATCTCAAGAGTAAATTCTGCGGCGTGCACTTCTTCAACCCGCCGCGCTACATGGCTCTGGTCGAAATCATTCCCGGACCAAACACAGAAGCTGGGGCGATGAATCACCTGGAATCATTCCTAACCACAACACTTGGTAAAAGCGTTGTGCGTGCAAAAGATACACCCAACTTTATCGCCAACCGCATCGGTGTGTTCTCAATGCTGGCAACATTGCACCACGCCGAGAAGTTCAAACTTGGCTGCGATGAGGTCGATGCCCTGACAGGTCCTGGAATTGGTCGGGCGAAAAGTGCAACCTACAGAACAGCAGATGTTGTAGGGCTCGATACATTCGCGCATGTGGTGAAAACCATGTCTGACACCCTTCCTGACGACCCTTGGCGTGCGATTTTCACGCTTCCTGACTGGCTCAAGACGCTCATAGAAAAAGGAGCACATGGTCAGAAGACCGGAGCTGGCGTTTACAAAAAAGTCGGCAAAGACATCATGGTTTTTGATCCGCAAAAGGGTGATTACCGTGCTTCCGGCGGTGTCGTTGCCGCTGAAGTTGAAGCTGTGCTCAAGCTCAAGAACCCAGCCGAGCGCATTGCAAAGCTGCGCGAATGCAAGCATCCACAAGCACAATTCTTGTGGTCAATTTTCCGCGACCTGTTCCACTATTGTGCTGTGCAGGCAGAGAGCATCTGCCACAATCTCCGCGACCTCGACTTTGCGGTACGCTGGGGCTTCGGATGGGCTGCAGGCCCTTTCGAAACCTGGCAGGTTTCCGGTTGGCAACAGGTCGGCAAGTGCATTCAAGAGGACATTGCGGCAGGGCTGACGATTGCCAAAGCACCATTGCCCGCATGGTGTACTGAAACATCTCGCACGGGCGTGCACAGCAATGAAGGCTCTTGGTCACCTGCTCAAAAAGCAATGGCACCTCGTCCTAAAACTGCATTACACGCGCGTCAGCTCTTTCCTGAAAGACTGATTGGAGAAAGCGTCGAGTACGGAAAAACCCTCTGGGAAAATGATGGCGTTCGGGTCTGGAGCACTGGAGATGATATCGGCATCATGTCATTTAAGAGCAAGATGCACGCTATTGGGCAAGAAGTTCTCGAAGGTGTGATTCAAGGCGTTGCTTATGCTGAAACTCATTTGCGTGGGTTGGTCGTTTGGCAGACCGAGCCACCTTTTAGTGCTGGCGCAAACCTCGCTCAAGTGAGCGAAATGCTCTCTAAGAAGGATTTCTCTTCGGCAGAGGCAATGGTCAAGCGCTTCCAGGATGCCTCACAGGCTTTGAAGTATTCTATGGTTCCAACGGTGGCAGCCGTCAGTGGCCTTGCCCTCGGTGGTGGCTGTGAGTTTGTCATGCACTCCTCTCGTGCAGTTGTTGCTCTCGAAACATACATGGGTCTCGTTGAAGCAGGCGTCGGACTTATTCCTGCGGGCGGAGGCTGCAAAGAACTTGCAATTCGTGCAGCGCAATCTGCACGCGGCGGAAATATCTTCCACTTCGTAAAGCAGGCGTTTGAAACGATTGCCATGGCACAGGTTTCACGCAGTGGCGAACACGCACGTGAGCTCGGTTTGTTGCGCCCGACCGACATGGTTGTTTTCAACCCCAATGAACTTCTCTACATAGCAAAGCAGCAGGCTCGTGCGTTGTCCGAGTCCGGTTACCGTCCGCCTCTGCGTCCGCGTGAAATCCAAGTTGTTGGTAAGGGTGGTATTGCAACGCTCAAGATGATTATTGCGAACATGCTCGCCGGTGGATTCATCAGCGAACACGATGCAGCGATTGCAGAGCGCACGGCTACAGTTCTGTGTGGAGGCTACGTAGACGGCGGCACAACGGTGAATGAAGACTGGCTGCTTGAGCTTGAGCGGAGTCTTTTCGTTGAGCTTCTGAAGACTGAAAAGACGCTTGCTCGCATCGATTATATGCTTAAAAACGGTAAACCTCTGCGCAACTGATTTCGCACATCTATGGAAGGATGAATGTCATGACAATCAAAACACGCGACGCTTATATTGTCTCAGCAGTGCGCACTCCTGTTGGTAAAGCTCCACGCGGATCACTGCGCAACGCACGTCCAGACGACCTGTTGGCTCATGTTCTGAAGTCCGTCGTCGGCTCAGTTCCAAACTTCAACCCGAGCGAGATTGGAGATGTTGTTGTTGGCTGCGCCATGCCTGAAGCTGAACAAGGCATGAACATCGCCCGCATCGGTTTGCTGCTTGCTGGATTGCCACAAGCCGTTCCTGGTATCACTGTCAACCGTTTCTGCTCCTCGGGTCTGCAGGCTATTGCCTACGCTGCCGACAGAATCCGCTTGGGCGAAGCCGACGTCATGATTGCTGCCGGAACGGAGAGCATGAGCCTCATTCCGATGATGGGTCACAAAGTTGTGATGAACCCAAAAGTCTTTGAGAGCGATGAAAATCTCGGCATTGCCTACGGTATGGGAATCACCGCAGAGCGCGTCGCGCAGCAGTGGAAAATCACGCGCGAGGCACAAGATGCTTTTGCACTCGAGAGTCACCGCCGCGCGGTCGCAGCCTGGCAGAACGGCGAATTTAATCACGAGATCTCGCCTGTCGATGTCCTCGACAGCACCTTCGACGCAGCGACCATGCATATCAAGAATAGCCAGACCAAGTTCATCCGCGATGAAGGTCCACGCGCAGACTCAACACTCGAGTCGCTTGCGAAGCTCAAGCCCGTCTTCTCAGCAAAGGGAAGCGTGACTGCCGGAAACAGTTCTCAGATGTCCGATGGTGCGGCAGCCGTTTTGCTCATGAATGAAGAAGCTCTGAAACGCTACAACGCCACGCCCATGGCTCGGTTTGTTTCCTACGCCATCGCTGGCGTTCCGCCCGATATCATGGGAATCGGCCCAAAGGAGGCCATTCCACGCGCGCTGAAAATGGCTGGTATGAGCCAGAATCAGCTCGACTGGATTGAACTCAACGAAGCGTTCGCGGCACAGAGCCTTGCTGTCATGAACGACTTGAATCTCGACCCGTCGAAAGTGAATCCACTGGGTGGAGCCATTGCCCTGGGGCACCCGCTCGGAGCAACAGGCGCGATCCGCATGGCAACACTGGCGCACGGGTTGAAGCGCCGGAAGCTCAAGTATGGCATGATCACCATGTGCATTGGCACAGGAATGGGTGCTGCCGGCATCTTCGAAGCGCTTTGATTCTGAACCCTCAGGCAGGCAAGCCTGAGGCACTTGGCAAGCGCGAGCTCCCGTCTATATTGTGATTTCGGCACCCATCGACTTCATCCAGATCGCTGGCTAAGGCAGATGGGTCTGCGCAACAAGTGAAACATTTCGTTCACACAGGTGCATTTATGAAATCCAATCTTATCGGTTTTATTAAATCAGGTACGAAGCGTATTTTTCTTGCTGTTCTGGCGTTGAGTGCAATCTTTGGAGTCATTTCGGGCGGAGTCCTGATGTTTGCTCCTGAGCGGCTCGACACAGTGAAGAACTCACTCGTCGCGCTTGGTTCGAAGGGTTATAAATTCCCCGACTCACCCCCGGTCGCACACAGCTCGGAGACTGAAATTCGCGCTCTGAAGACTTTCTCCAAAGTCTTCGTTAACCTTGCGCGCCAAAGTCGCCCGGCTCTGGTCTTCATCAAAACCAAACGTGATGCGCCCGCGCGTGGACGCGGCGGCTTTCCCTTTCCGGACGATTTCTTTTTCCCGTTCTTTCCACCAGGAGGAGGGGGAGGTGGACGTGATCGCGGAATCCAAGAAGGAGCAGGGTCGGGTTTCATCGTTGACCTCAAAACAGGCTATGTGTTGACCAACAATCACGTGGTTCAAGACGCATCCGACATTACAGTTCAAACCTTCGATGACCGAAAATTCAGAGCGAAGCTTATTGGGAGCGAGCCATCGGTCGATGTTGCTGTATTGAAGCTCGAAAATTTCAGCGCTGGTTCACTCCGACAGCTCAGCCTGGCTGACTCTGATATTGTTGAAGTCGGTGAATGGGTTGTGGCTCTCGGTGCTCCGTTCTCTCTGCCGCAAACCCTCACGGTCGGTGTGGTGAGTGCGCTGGGTCGCGATGGAGTTTTGGGTGGTGCAGCCATTGAGGCCTTCATCCAAACAGACGCAGCTATCAACCCCGGAAACTCTGGCGGCCCACTGCTGAACATCGATGGAAAAGTCATTGGCATCAACACTGCCATCAGTTCACCCACGGGAAGCTCTGCGGGAATTGGATTTGCAGTTCCCTCTAACATGGCACGCCTCGCAGCCGAAATGCTTATCAACGAAGGTCGTGTTACGCGCGGATTTCTTGGCATCGATGGACGTGACTTCGCCGAGCTCAGCCCCGATGTTCTAAAAGAGCTCAAGCTCAACCAAGAGAGCCAGGGAACTATGATTGTCGGAGTTGTCAAAGGCAGTCCTGCGGAAAAAGCCGAACTGAAACCCTACGACGTCATTCAATCACTCAACGGCACTGCCATTACGAGCTTTGCGCAACTGCGCACACGACTTGCTTTCACGAAACCAGGTACCGAGGTCAAGCTGGGAATCCTGCGCGACGGAAAGAAACTCGATATCAGAGTAAAAGTTGGCCAGTTTAGCCCTGAGGTCACACGCATGGACACTCAGGATGACTCCGACTCAAGCACAGGTGTTGCGGGTGAGTTCGGTCTCGCACTGAAAAACCTGACAGGCGAGCTCCGCAAGCAATTGGGCGTGCGCACCCAACGGGGTGTTCTTGTATCCGCCGTGGCTGACGACAGCTATGCAGCGTTTGCTGGCCTCCGGCGCGGAGATGTGATCACCGAAATCAACCGTAAGCAAGTCAAGAGCATTAAAGACGTCGAAGCCGCGTTGAAAGTCTCCAAAGACAACCCGCGCGATCTTCTTTTCCTTATTGAACGCAATGGACGCAATCAGCTCATTGTATTGCGCCAGCGCTGACATCACACAGGGGTACCCATGAGCGAGGCCTCCCGCAAAAGAGCCACTGCATCGCTGCAGATCATGGGTATCCATGTGGGAGGTGTCTCGAGCCACAAGACGAGCCTCGTTCGTGGACGCTGTGTTCTGAAAGAAATTCAATCTGGACTTTCCGATGCTCTGCTGCATCGAAACTTTTGTGAAAGAATAAGACACTCGCTTGGGGACATCGCTTCAGGGGCGGTTGGTGTTCACTTCGAGAATGACTCCTCCACCAAATCCAACTCGCCGCTTTTCTGGGAAACGTTTTCAACAGAACTCGGTCCAGCGCCACATGCCGATGCCGATACTCACCTGTTACAGGCTATTTCGGATCACGGGGGTGCGGATGTGTTCTGCCTCGATGCCCCCATCACGTTTCCCACGTGTACGAATTGCTCCCGGGTCTGTCCGGGAGTGCTGCTGTGTCCCGAACCCGCAGTACAAGGCATGATGAGACTTTGGAACGAAGACAAACAGTCAGAGGAAAAGCGCCCGCGCATGCCGTTTCCGCACACCGAGCGTTTTTTTGAGACCTATGCCCGCAGACGCTATGAAAACTCGAGCTTCGCCGGAGCGGTTGATCTGGAAAATGCTCTGTCGAGCAACCGGGCTCCTTTGTCAGCCCGTGCCCACCACCTCGCGCGGCGTCTGCTGCACAACTTTCCAAACGCTATTGTTGTCGAAACACACCCGTGGCTTGCTGCCACAGGTTGGGCACTCCATTCGGGCTACCGCCTGAATCATGTGGCCGAACTCAGACAACCCGATTCAGGCCGCGTTTCTCGCGCAGGACTGCTGAAAAGACTGGAGATGCAAAGGGTGGCCATGCGCTCTCCCACCTTCATCGAAGATCTTTTTGTTGAACTCAGTGAACACGTCGAGCTATTCGCTGCCTGTATGGCCGCATTGAGTGCATGGGGACTTCTCAACGGCCTGTGCGATATCCAGCCCTCATTTCTCGAGCAGGAACATGATGATCTGCTCAAAGGCTGGGCTCTCGTTCCCCGCGAATTGGCAACATATGGATGGGGTCATTAAACTTAAAGAACTCAGCGGCTGGATTCTTCCTGATGGCCATTGGCTACCTGCAGAAGAGTGGTGGCACGTTTCGGCACTCTACGACCTGAAGGAAAACTTTCCACAGCACTTTACTGAGAATTTGTGTGAAGCCATGCACGGTGGCGATGAAGCAAAAATCCGCCGCAGTGCTTCAGAGGCTGGTTTTGTGAAGATTTCGCGCGAGCAGATGGATCTCATTTCACTGAGTTCAGCTCAACTCCGCACTCTCCAACGACTCATCGAACTCATCGACCCCGAGGCCGAGTTCATCGTCCTGCTCGAGCACGGCAACCGCCAGAAAAACATGTCGGTTGAGAGAATACTGAAATTGCGCTCAGCCAATCCGATACTCGCCTGAAAATACAAGAACAGCGTGTGCAACCTGGGGCAAAAGCGCCAGCGCAGAGTTATGGCGCTGGCGAGGCTGCTGGTGCAGGAGGCTGAGTTGATGCGGGCAGGGGAACTGCGGCATCGGCCGCTGGTGAGGCCTGTGCCTCTGGGGAGGCAGCAGCAGGGGAAGCAACTGGAGAAGCAGCAGCAGCAGGCGAGACAACTGCACCAGCTGGGGTGGCCGACGCAGCAGCGCCCGGAGTCGGGGTGGCCGACAGAGCGCCATCGAGCTCACGGGTCACGCCGAATTTCTCGTGTGTTTTGACCCAAGCCAAAGCGGTTGAAAGACCAAAAAAGGCAGCTCCAAAAATCCAGGTTGCACGCACAATAAGTGCGACACCACCCGAAGCGCCGAAGAATCCTGCCGAATTTCCACCACCGAAGGCCGAACCGATTCCACCTTCATTTCCATGCTGCAACGCAACAATCAACACGATGAGAACGATGCCCACAAAAACAAGCAGCGCGGTAAGAAGACCGACGAGCATACGATGTAACCCCCGAAACTTCGGTAAAAACACTCGAACGACGAGCTATGACACAAAGCCCCGAGCGACTCAAGCTTACCGCCCTCTTATGCTCCAGATCGAGAGATTTTTCCCTTTACCTTTGTGGCGTTTCGCCTTATGCCTTTTCGAACCGGCACGGGCGGTTTGTCCTATCAATCCCCTGATTCACAAGCGAGATTAGCAGAATGGTTCGCTCCACCAGTTCCAAACCTTCTAAGGCAAAGAAAACCGAAGCTCCACGCGGAACCAGAGCCACCGCTTCCAAATCAGCCTCCGGAGCATCGGCAACCCGCGCCAAACCGGCCGGGGACGCCAGAGAAAAGAAAGCCACAGTGAAAAAAGCAAAAACGACCAAATCTGCAGCCGCCATAGCCGAGAAAACGACAGCAACACAAAAAGCCGCGCCAAAGAAAACCAAAGAGACTGAAACCAAAAAAACGACGCAGCAAGAGCCCACCAGGAAAGAGAAAACCTCACGCCTGAGGCCAAAAACTCCTGAACTCTTCGAGAATGTGCCAGTTGAACAAGACACCCCCGAGGTCAGCATTCTTCCCGCACTCGACCAAGAGCCTGTGGATATTGCTCAAGAGGAGTACGCGGCGAACCTTCCTCCGGAATTCAGCAACTCAGAAGTCATTGTTGCTGGACATGAAGCTGAAACATCTGCAGCCGCTCCAACTAAAAAGTCAGCAGACGTTGAACTGCAGGACATCACATTCAGCTATCTTGGCTTCAGCGATCAAATCCTCGAAGCCATCCGTAAGCAAAAGTTCGAGAAGCCAACTCGGGTTCAGGCACTGTGCTTGCCCCACACGCTGGACGGCAAAGATGTTGCTGGCTTTGCGCAAACAGGAACCGGGAAAACTGCAGTCTACCTGCTGACCGCAGCACATAGACTCTTGAGCCAGCCAGATCGTCAGGTGCAACCGCATCGTCCACACGCACTCGTGATTGTGCCGACACGCGAACTCGCAGACCAGGTTTCACAAGACGCAAAACGACTTTTCACACACCTGAATCTTAAGAGCATTGCTGTCTTCGGCGGCGTCGACGTTGAACGCAATGTGAGCGAACTCAATCAAGAAGTCGACCTCGTTGTTGCGACACCCGGACGACTACTCGACCTACACCGCAGCAAAAAACTCCAACTCGATTCACTTCAGGTGCTTATTATTGATGAGTGCGACCGCATGTTCGACATGGGGTTCATCGACGATGTCGAGTATGTTCTGCGCCATTTGCCCGCCGAGCGCGTGCAAAAACTTCTCTTCAGCGCCACGGGCAGCGAGAAGGTTAAAGAGCTGGCATTCGAGTATCTCGAAAATCCGGAATACATCGAAACCGATCCAGTGCGGATCACTCCCGAGAAAATCACCCAAGTAGCCTATGCGGTCACCGCTGAGGAGAAATTCCGCACACTGATGGGTCATATCAAAACAGCACAGCCCGAATGCGGCATCATCTTCACCAACACCAAGGTGGTTGCTGAATGGATTGGCTACAAGCTTGCATGCAATGGACTCGCCGTTGAGGTGCTCACAGGCGATATTCCGCAGCGCAAGCGCATGTCCTTGATCAAAAAAATCAAGGAAGGAAAATGCGATTTGCTTGTTGCAACAGACGTTCTCTCGCGCGGTTTGCATGTGGCTAACCTGTCGCACGTCTACAACTTTGACATTCCGGATGACGCCGAAAGCTTTATTCATCGTATTGGTCGAACGGCGCGTGCGGGAGCAACCGGAAATGCCATTACCCTCATCTGTGATGATTACGGCTACAACATGGGTGCCGTGGAAAAACTTCTTGGCTTTTCCATCCCATTGCAGCCTGTTCCTGCGGCTTACCTGAACGTTGAAGACAAATCCGATTATCCATTCGACAACACGGGACGCGTAAAAGTGTTCGGGCAAACCCCTGCTACTGGCGAAGCTGTTGAAAGTGCACCAACGCCTGTCGCGGCTAGTGCGCCCACGCATGCCGAACAACCACAACACCGGCGCCACGAAAAGCGGGAAGAACTTCCGCAACCTCAGACATCGGAGCGTAAACCGCACGGGGAACGTCCCGAGCCCACGCTGCCACATCCGCGCCGTGATGCCAGCCGCACAACACCGCAGGCAGCGCGACCACTCCACACAACTGCTCGTCCAACAGCTCCTGTGCCACCATCGGCGCCGCAGCCTCAGGCAAATGGTCACCGGCATGCTCCTACGCAACACGGACAAGCACAGGTACACGCGAGCTCGAGGACGCCTCAGCCGTCGCAAAACTCGAACGCGCAAACTGGAATGCCAAGACGCGACGACAAGGCCAAAGAGACTATCGAAATGGCCATTCAAGCTGCCAAGAAGGCTGCAGCGCGCCGTCAGGAACAAACCCCTGGCGTTGCAACCAGCAAAAAACATCCCAAATCCAAGGCGACCGAACAAATTGATGAAATCGCAGCAGCTGTCATTACGGGCGCACAAGAAAAGCTCGGTGGTGTCATCGGCAACCTTCAAGACCGCTTCGTGACCCGCTTTGAAGAGAATTTCCCGCGCCTGTCGGAAACCCTTGTACGCCTCGGATTCTTCTCGAAACGATTCACCGAAGACAGGTGAGGTATGGCAACTCGGCAGGGTCGAACTCTCCTGAAAGTTGCTTCACTCAACACGTGGCATGGTCTCAACGGCCAGGGTACGTTTTTGTTTGGTCAGCTTGAGACAAGAGCCGAACGCATAGCTCGCCTTGAGCGCCAGGTCGAATGTCTAAAGAGCATCAATGCCGATCTGCTCCTTCTCCAAGAGCTCAATCCACTTCCATTTCGAGCCCACTGGTATGCGCAGAAGCTGGGCATGCGTGCAGAGTATGTTTCCTGTAACACAGGCATCAAACTTGGATGGGGTCCACCCGGCAACCTCAACGAAGGGCTTGGGATACTTTTTCCCGCAGACTGGGAACACGAGTACCTTGGACGCAGGCGCCTATCCGGTGAACTGAGATTTAATCCGTTCCGCATATCAGCCATCAACGGACCTTTTTTAAGCTTTCAGCTACATGAGTCTCGCGTTGCATTTGCAATGCGCTTTACCCTTCCCACAGAACGCTGTGTGCCAGGCTATGAAGGCCGTCGCACCCTACTTGTTGCGGTCGCGCACCTCCATGTTTCGCACGCACAGACCTCGCGTAATGAAACTCTTGTAAAACAAGCCGCCCAAGAGGGACATTTGTCTGCAGATGACGTTGCTCTGCTGAGGAAACGGTTCAGGTACGCAAACACGCGCCGCCTTAACGAAGTCGATGAACTTGCAAGCTGGCTTGAAACTCTGCGATTGCCCGATGAGCCAGCTCTCCTCGCTGGAGACTTCAACTGTGAACCCGAAAGCCCACCTTACAACGTTCTGAGCCGACGTGGTTGGAATGACTTGTGGCGCGAGGCGGGCAACAGTGAAGAACTTCTTGAGAGTGCGACGTGGGATGCTCCGCGCAATTCCTTGACCGAGCGCGTTAAGGAATTTCAGCACGCCGGAGCGCGCAATCACCCACAGATTGCTGAGGTTCTGCGCCAAGCTGATGCTTTACCCCGTCGGATTGATTTTATTTTTGGGCAATCTGCCAAAATTAATCCAGCACAAAAATCATTTCAGCTCGGCGCATCGGGCTATCTCTTGAACACAGGACGCTTCGGATATCTTTCGGGAAATCAATTTTCGAGCGCATCTCTGGTGACCGATGATTTTTCTGAATACAAATTGCGGCGCGAATTTTCGGGCAGCTCGGGAGATGACTCAAAATTCATCTCCGATCACTTTGGTGTCTGTGCCGAATTCGGCCTTCCATCTCTCTGACCGCTGCTTTCTCGACACCCAGCCATAAGCCAGGCTGCGGCTGCAACAGCTGCAGGTGTGCGCAGAATACGTTGCCCCAAACCAACAAAATTGAGGTTGCCGTTCTCGCTCTGTTTGTCGAGCAATTCATACTCTCGCGCGCTGAAACTCGCCTCAGGTCCAACAACACAAGCCCAACTACAAGAGGGTGAATGCAGCAGAAGATCCAGCAAATGAGAATTCGATGCGGTCGAATGAGCGTGAACTGGCCTCTCATCGCAGACAAAAAAACAAAGACGGGAGCCCTGTGTCAAGCTCCCTGCTTTTTCGAGAGCAGCGGCAAGCCCATCGCTAAAGTGAACTGCGAGATTCCAAGGAGATTTCGTTATGCGTGAAAGCTCAAAGACCTGTCGATGAATCTTTTCCGTTTTGAACTCTTGCCTAGATGTGCTGCGCTCACCGCGAAAAAAAATAAGATGCTCGAGACCGGAATCAACCGCCGCCTGCACGACTTCGTCAAGCGCCCCGGGCTTAGGTAAGCCGACAATCGCAACACGCGAGAATACCGGCTTATCCCAATGAGTTTCGCTCTGGACTTCAACCTCAACAGATTTCTTTTGAAGAACGGAAATCACGCCACGCGCAGTCCAGCCTAGCCCATCTGCAAGCTCCACATCTTCGCCCACATCTAAGCGCAAAACCTGAGATGCGAGACGACTTTCGTCATCATCGAGAAAAATCTTTTTGCCTGCGAGTGTCGCTGCCCCATTTCGGTTAATATAGAAACGCCAAAGTTGTTTATATTCTTGAATCAAATCAATTAACCCTCTCGCTGCGCAAAAGGAAATTCTCGCAGATATTCTTTCCTTTGCTCGGGTAAAGCTCGAAAAAAATCAACATCACTCAGCCATTCAATGAACGTTAGAAGATTAAAATCCGCACGTTCCAATACCGAACCGAGCTGCTCTTCATTTTGGTGCATAAAAAACGAAGGGTACAGTGAGCGAATTTGGTTCCAACTCTCTCTATTTTCTCGCTTCAGTGTCTCATACTCTTCTCGGCTCTCATCAGGGAGAAAGGGCAGAGCCCTGAGGGAAAAAAGTCGTTTCGCGATCTGAATATGTTGCAAAACCAGAGATGCAAGAGAGCTTTTATCTACAAACGCTGACGCAGTTTCCAACGCAGCATCAGAGAAATTGAGCTCTAAATTTGGAATCTTTTCGATACCAAGAAGCCGTTCAAAAGAGGTTGAATTTGAATTTATTTCGCGCTCAATGACACACGTAAAAACGACTTCAAGAATTGATGAAAAGAGGAGAGATTTACTTGTATCATTGTGCATGCGCATTTCGGCTCCTCACTTCGGAGCTGCGACCATCAGGCTGATATCAACCGCACCCTCGCCCAGGCTTTGAGCCTTAAGAGCCGGAAGGTCTTTACCAAACCGTGCAATTACGTCTTGAACTTTGGGTTTGGGAACCTGGGTTTGGTATAGAATTCCATCTTTTCGGACATCGATGGGAATCAGTTGCGTGTCGGCAGCACCCTTGCTCAAGCTCTTTACCACAGATTCAAGCGTAGCCAATTCTCTCTCCGAAATACGCTTGTCGACCAGAATCCTCAAGGCATCCTGTTTCAGTGCGGGACTTGTCGGCGCGCGCCAGGCACGCTGAAAACTTGTGCCAATGCGCTGCAGTGCCTTGCTGATGGGAGCATAGTAGGCGGGATCATGAATGGAGCGGCTCCAGTAGGATCGCAAAAAACGGCCATCGACCTGAGCCCAGGCGTCCACGCGCTCCAACTGAACTGGCCGCTTCTCCAATGCCTTCACCCCGAAAACAACGGAGACTCCTGTGGGTTGGTTTAATCCCACGACACTAAAGGGCACCTCGGGTGGCCAGACCTGCGCCTCATTGCGCAGATGTCCAAATCCACTCAACCCCTGAATCATTCCACCCACTTTTGCTGCGTGCTCGGAAGACCAGGTGGTTTTCACCACGCCATTGACGCGCGAGAGCATTCCTTGCGCCAGCAGGACACACATTTGGTCCAGGGTCGCAGGCGTGAACTCGGTGGCCACCACGTTAATCCGGATGGACGCGCAAGGCTTCGCACCTTCAATTCGGGCGGCGGCCTCACCGGGCATCACGAACACATCACGCGTGGATTCGTTGATGAGGAACATCGCCAAAGGCACGAGGGCAGAAGCAGCTGCAGACATCGTTTCACCAGGTCAGTTGGCTGTTGCAGGAGCGGAATTCGAGGGCGCGGCAGGAACCTCGGTTGCATCGGAGTTACTTTCCGGTGCTCCGAATAGATTTGAGTTTTCGAGCAACGCAACATCTGCGGCTGAAGTCGGACGGAGTGCAGAGCCATCCAATTCAAGATTCACAACCTTAGCTCCGGATTCCGACGAACTCGAGAGCGGATTAAGATTCACCGTTTTTCCTGCAACATTTACACTCAACAAACCACACTTGAAGCTTGCAAGCGTCAAACGAGGAAAGCGCAATGCAATCGGATTCCCCTCTTTGGTCCTCAGGGTTGCTGGTTTGCGGGCAATATCTTTGAAAACCTCACGCAACGGAGCAACGAGGGAAATCTTGAGAACTCCATTCGAGTATATTTCACTCCCTTGTGATTTTACGCTGCCTTGCCATCCGGGATTTGAGGTCTGTGCTGATTCAGCAGATCCGCACGAGCCCTTGAGACGCGTGCTGAGGTTCATTATGCCGTTGCGTCGTGCAAGGATCTCTGCGTCGAGGCCACCCTTCTTACCACCTTGGTAAGGTGCGTAGATTCCAAAAAACTGAACCTGCCGTAAGGAAAAGTCGACAGTAATTTTGCTGTCGTTCTTGGGTTCGGCAGCCACTGCGCGACCTCCAAAGGTTATTCCCACAACCAAAACACCGAGAGCATAAAAGAATGTATTTCCCCAGAAAGATCTCATGCTATCTACTCCGAATTCAGGTTGCGACGGACTCTAGCTCGTCCTGATTGTTCTCGTGTTGCACGTGTGTCAGTTGCATTTCCAACGACATCGCCTGGAAGTTCGACTCCAAGGTCAGCATCCAGCGGTGTATCTCGCGCCAGAGACCCAGGTCGACAATCTGTCCGTAGCTTATCTGGCTCAACATCACGCGCATATCCCTGAGAAGATCAGGAAGCTTCACGATGTTTTTAGCCAAGTCGACTTTGTAATCGTAATCAATATCAATTGAGAAATTCTCATCTATAATTGCCTTCACGCGTGCGAAGCTGTCGCGCAGAATAACCTCATTGTGTCCCTTCATCAGGCGCGACAATTTGTCGTTGGACTCCTGAAGGCGCGCAACCAAAGCCGCTCTCTCAGCCTCAACATTCAGGAGCCTGTCCACTTCTTGTTTGAACCAGCTAAATGTGCTGGCCATGTCGTCTGGAAGTGATCCAAAAAGCTCCTTGAGTCTTGGTTTGTAAAGGTCTACAAACGAAACAAGCCCGGCTGTCACGGATGGGTTCTTCTCAGCACGCTGGAACTCGGAGCGTAATTCGCGCAATTCTTCGAGCGTTCTGCGCACGGTCTCAAGTGGTGCTTCGCCGAGAATATCTTTGATTTCCTCAGCTGCAATCACTCCTTCATCGGCAATCTGTAAGCGACGCTCCTCGCGTCGGCGCAACTCCGCCATGTTGGCAAGCTGGTTCTCGATTTCACGCTTTCGATTCCACAAACTAAATGCCACAGGAGCGCACAGCGGTATACTAACAATCAAGAGACAAAGGAACAGGGCAAGATTGAAGCCACGCTTGACGCTTGCCATACGCTCGAGAGCATTCTCACGACGCTGCTCGATCCGTTGAATATTCTCTTCGTAGCGATCGCGATTTTGGAAGTGAAAAATCGCATCGCAAAGATGCTCTGCGTTGTCCGCATAGGGAAGCAACCGATTGAGCGTCTTGTATCGGGCGTATTTGTGAAGAATATGAGACTCTGCATGTGCCAAATTTTGATCGATGAACTGCTTTGAACGCTGGTGATTCAGCAAAAACTTCTGTCGCTCAACATCTTGCAACACATTCCAAAGACGCAGGGTGTTGGTCAGGTCATCCACTTCATTTTGAAGCCGCCACATATCACTTTGCAGTGCCTCAACTGCGGTCAGGCGTTTCGACAAAACCGTGTATGCATCTTTGGCCTGAAGCCATTGCCGAGCCTGACTCGGGATCGTACTCCGGCCAAACTCTTCAAGTAATAGCAACGATCGCTCGGCACGGCGGATGTGAACAGCTCTCAGCTCACGCGGATCCTGGGAAGAGGTCACCGCGAGAACACCAAGATGCATTCCAAGACGAGAAAGCTCATCTGAGGTCACAAAAGTCATACTGTTCCCGATGCGTCATGGGCGTGTCTGGAAGAAACGCCCCGATGAATGAAGATGGAAGTCTGACAAGAGTATGACCTGAATCGCTTGCCCGGGAAACCAATGCGGGCGTCAAAACCCTGGATCATCTCCGGGGCGGTTTTTTCATCGGAAACCGCAAATTTTACTGAGTTTTTTTGCCTTGCCGCGGGACGGCGGATTGTGGTAGGGCTCGCGTTGCACTGAGGAGAGCACCATGCCTGCAGATTTACGTGAACTTGAAGAACAAACTCGGCGGCGGCGCACATTTGCCATCATCTCGCACCCGGACGCCGGTAAAACGACTCTGACCGAAAAGCTGCTGCTCCTTGGAGGAGCCATCCGGCTTGCCGGTTCGGTGAAAGCCAAAAAATCAAAAAAGTTTGCAACATCTGACTGGATGGAGCTCGAAAAGCAGCGCGGAATCTCGGTATCGACGAGCGTTATGAATTTTGAGTACCGAAATTACGTCTGCAATCTGCTCGACACACCGGGTCACCAAGACTTCTCCGAAGATACCTACCGAACACTCGCTGCTGCCGATGCCGCCATCATGCTCATCGACGGCGCGAAAGGCGTTGAGCCTCAGACCATCAAACTCTTCGAGGTCTGCAAAATCCGCCAAATCCCCATCTTCACGTTTGTGAACAAGATGGATCGCGACGCCCGAGATCCGTTCGACCTGATGGATGAAATCGAGCAGGTGCTGGGCATTCAAACCTACCCCATGACCTGGCCCATCAGTAGTGGTGAGCGTTTCAAGGGGGTCATCGAACGCAAAAGCCGCCTCGTTCACTTCTTCCAGGGGCGTAATACAACCCTCGAAACGCCAGCTCAGCTGATTCCTCTGTCCGACACCGAGCAGCTTAATTCACTTATCCCTCAATCAGATCTTGAATCGACACTCGAGGGGCTTGAGATGGTCGACACAGCTGGCAACGAGTTCAGCGAGGAAGCATTCCTGCGCGGTCAAATCTCGCCGGTTTTCTTCGGCAGTGCGATGACCAACTTCGGAGTCCGCGCATTTCTCGAGTCCTTTCTCGAAATGTGTCCTGGTCCAAGTGCGAAAGGTAGCAGTGTTGGTCCCGTCGACCCGCTGTCTTCGAACTTCAGCGGCTTCGTGTTCAAAATTCAGGCCAATATGGATCCCAAGCACCGCGACCGCATTGCGTTTCTGCGCATCGTGAGTGGTGTGTATGAAGCTGGGTTAATGGTAAACCATTCGCGCCTTGGACGCGAAATTAAACTGACCCAGCCACAACAATTCTTCGCGCAGGAGCGCACAGCGAGTGAGCGCGCCTATGCAGGTGACATCGTGGGCATCTACGATCCTGGAATTTTTGCCATCGGCGATTCGCTGACCGAGCAACAAAAATTCGAGTTCGAGGGCATCCCACAATTTGCTCCGGAAAATTTCGGCGTGGTGCGCACAAACAGTGCTCTCAAACGGAAGCAGCTCCTCAAAGGTCTGCTGCAGCTGTGCCAAGAGGGAACAGTTCAGATGTTTGTGGATGAGTCCCGTGCGGCGAGTGATCCTATCCTGGCAGCGGTTGGTGTTCTGCAATTCGACGTGCTTCTGTTCCGTTTGCGAAATGAATACAACGTTGACTGCTCGCTGGACATTCTCCCCTACAAACATGCCCGCTGGACAAACATCTCTGACACCGAAATTGCAGAGGCGAAGGCAAAAACCGATGCCACTGTCGTGCGTGACATGCAGGGTAACGCGTTGTTCCTGTTCCGTAACGATTTCAACATTACTTACTTCCAAGAGACCTGTCCTAAAGTTCCCTTGTTCCGTAGCAACGCCAAGCTCCAGGGCAACATGATGCGCTCTGCGTCATCATTCTTTGACGAGTGAGAGAACAACGTCATGAAAGACAACGACAACTCCAAATCAAATGACTCTCAACAGCAGCAGGAGGGGAGCGACGCCAAGGTACTCCCCTTCCGCCGCCCAACACCACAACCGACTCTTCCCCGACGCAACCCTGCAGTTCCAGGAGCTACAGCGCGTGGCAAAGGAAAACGCCCAGAATCTCGGGGCGAGGCTTGGAAGGGAAAGGTTTTCCAGGTTCTCCAGCTTGCCATCCTCGCCGCAGCAGTCGTCCTAGCGTTGAAGAACTGCGGAAAAATATAAAAATCATTGGGGATTTTTTTTATACACGGACACTTGCGCTCCGTGTTCGGCTTTGTTACACACCGTCTCTGCCGCGGGGGCGTAGTAGAGTTGGTTACAACGCTGGCCTGTCACGCCGGAGGTCGCGGGTTCAAGTCCCGTCGCTCCCGCCATCCCCCTAAAACCCTGATTCGCGAGAATCGGGGTTTTTTATTCCAAAAAACTCAAAAATGGACCCGATTCTTCCGATAAACTTTCAATTTCGTGGAGGGGTGCAATGCTCACACCACATTACATGTTTTTGCTCATGATTGTTGTTGCCCTCGGTTGTAGCGGTAAGCTCAAAAGCAACGGGGTTGTTGACCCTCAACGCGCCGGTGCTGGCGCTAAAAGTGCATGTGACACGGGAAAAGCTGTTGCCTCGAATTTGAACTCAACAGCTCCGGATTCCACAACTCAGCTGAAATTGAAAAACCCAAATGATCCTTCGCTTGGCATTGGATACTGGGATGCCATCTCGACCTCAAAAGATGGCTCTTTGGTTTCGAGGCGGTGCACCATTAACCTTCAGCCACACCCCAGCAAATCCGACGTTATAAATGTCTACATCGCCAAACACTGTGGCTATGCACCACAGAGCCATGAATTTGCGAACGCCCGCAACACGTTCAATGTCTGGGTCGACGGCGGCTATTTCAGCGTCGAAGCTCTTTTCGAAAACAAGTCAGATTATGGAAGATTCGCGGCAGGAATTGAGCAATTTGCGGATTTGTTCGGAAAGGGAGCTGGAGTCACTGAGCAGTGGAACAGCAAAACTGTGAGCAGCGGCACAAACGGATGTATTTCGGAAACAACCAACGCAAAGAGCAAAGTCATGCCTGGACACCGGCTGGCATGCGTTTCTGCCGCAGATCTCGTCATTCTCGAAGCTCGAGTGAATGTGCCAGAAAAGTACAAACTTATTTTCGCAGAAATTTTAAACGCCGTGTCATCGCGAAGTAGCAATCTCTCAGGCATCAACGCCCGCGATCGGGAATTACTTGTGGCTCTGCAGTCTGCAAAGAATGCTCAGCTCTTATTAGGTCATGCACTTCGAGAGTTAGCTTTTGGCTTCAATGCAAACTTTTGTGCTGCGCCTGCAGGACACAAGGTGACTTTGCGAAAAGAAAACGACCCTCTCTGGCAAGGACCGTGGTGCAAGAATCCAACCGCGCGAGAATTTCTCATTGCCGATATTCGCCTCAGGCTTTCAGAAGAACTCTACACCGAGCACATGAAAAGCATCATCGAGATGCCAGCCTCAACGGACTACTCGGACAGCAGTGCAATTGTAGCCTTGCACGATCAAATCTGGGGATGTCACATCGAAAATTTGAACCAGATTCAGCCAAACAAAGCGGCAAGCCTGAACGCGTGCGACCGCGCAAGATTTAAACGACTGATGTGGCAAACCTGGATAGCAGAATACAAGACCCGGCTAGAAGATTTCCCCCAAGAAAAAAAGAACCTCTTCGGGCTAAACACGGCAACCTACTTCACACTGGGAGTAAACGCTCTTCCCAATCAGGCTGCCGTGGATGCTAACGATCATTCAAAAAGCCTGGCGAAAATCTTCACTCTGCCAACTGAGACTCGCTTTATTCAATCTGGATCCGGCGCACCTGAACAAACGCTTTTGCTTTCTTTTTCACCGGCATCCGAACAGATGTTTTTCACCAAGAAGGACAGCGGTTCGCTTCTCTCGGTTTTAGGCTCCGTGCCATTTGCCGCACTTTCTACGATTGATGGTGAAGCAACATCAGGTGGCGCATCAATTACACCGCTTCCAAAAGTCGAAGGCGATGAGGAGGAGGAGCTGCCGGCACGCCGCGCAGGCGGCTGCTAAGAAAGCGAGTGGCAGGCCAGGAGGGATTCGAACCCACAACCCGTTGATTTGGAATCAACTGCTCTACCGTTGGAGCTACTGACCTTCGCGTGACCAAGGATGTAAGCTGGAAGGTCGCCTGTGGTCAAGCTTTGACGGCTTTAGCGAAACATGTTTTCGTTGCGGCGGAGGTCTCGCCGCATGATTAAAAAGAAACTGATTTCCGCAACTGTTGCCGGCTTGGGAAGCCGCTTGATTCCGGGTGCCACGGCCAAGTTGAACCGTGCGCTGAAGAATCTACCTCTCGAGTTCAGCGGCGCACTGCCCATTCTTGGACTCGAGAATTCTCGTCCCGACTACGACGCCCTTTGTGACATCAGTTACGCAACGGCGCTCTCCGCAGGCTTTGACCTCCGAGCCGCAGACGACGTGGTTATTCCGCCGGGTGAATGGCGTCTGGTGGATTCAGGGCTTCGGCTGGCTCCACAGACAAACAAGCCGTCTTTCCGCATCCGCCTCGGACGCACCGGATTCGACGTTGTCGCCGAATTGCAGATCCGCCCCCGCAGCGGATTGGCAGTCAAACGAGGAATCACCGTCCTGAATGCCCCGGGCACAGTGGATGCTGATTATGAGGGCAAAATCATGACCTGCCTGATGAACCACGGCAGAGAAGACTTCCGTATTCGGCGCGGGGACAAAATCTCGCAAGGCGTCTTTGCCCTCGCAATTCGCCCTCACAGCCTTGAAGTTGCAGATAAAACCCGCGGAGATGGCGGGTTTGGCTCAACTGGGCGCTAATTGACTTAACGGCCAATCTTAGGCAGACTCCGAGACGAGCGCCATACACTGCAGCACATTTCTCCGTACCGTGCAGCAGACCTGGTGCCTATTTAGGAGCTGCCCAATGGGCGATGCCAGTCAGGCAAAACGTTTTGGCCATGCGACGACTTCCGTTGCACACCCTGCTTTCGAAGACCACCTCGAGGTTGACTCCGAGGACACCCCAGCTCAGGAACGCATAGCGGTCATCTACTCGCACGATCCTGCTGTGAATACACCCAAGGGCTTCTCGCCGGACACCGTTGTCTGCTTCTCGTTTGAACAGCTCTTGTTGCTGCTTGAAGGTGACCGAGTCGATGCCATCTTGTTCGATGCCACCGTGAGCCATCACGAGAAGGCCTACATCACTGGCTGGGCAAGAATATTCCGACCTACGCTCACTGCGCATAAATTGCCCACCGAAAACGTGGCAAATTGAGCCTATCCTGCAGCCTCTGTCAGTGCTCTGACCGAGGCTGAAATCTTTTACATCAGTTCCTCGCGGCATTTCTTTCATCATGGGCATGGGCGCACGCTCGTGAAGAAAGGCTGCTCAAACAATGTCTACGCCACTTTTTGGTTTCCTCCAGGGAACTAAAAACATTCAGCTCGGAATTGATGTCGGTGCATCTGCCGTGAAGGTTGTTGCGCTTGAAAACACATCGAAAGGAGCACGCCTGCTCGGACTCGGATGGGAAGAAACACCCCCTGGTGCTGTCGTAGACGGAAGCTTGAATGACACCCGATCGATAACCCAGGTGGTCAAAGCAGCTCTTGAACAAACTAAAATTCGTTACAAAGGCTGCAACGCAACCGTTGGCCTGCGGGGAATTAACGTCGTCTTCAAACGTATATCGGTGCCATTTCAGGGCAACATGGAACTACCCAGGCAAATTATTCTTGAAGCACAACAACACGTCGATTCAGATCTAGAACAATGGCAGATCGATTACGAACCGATTGGTGCACCGAACTCCGAAGGGCAAATCTCAGTTCTTCTTGTCGCAGCTAAGAGAGCCGTGGTCGAACAATACGTTGAGCTTCTCAAACAAGTGGGGGTCAAGCCCTCTGTTCTCGACTGCGATGCTTTTGCAATTTCAAACTCATTCGAATTTGCGAGCCAGCAAGACAACCGAACAAATCTTTGTATTGATGTTGGGCGCGACAGCACAAAAATTCATCTCACAATTAACGGTAATTCAAGCATCATCCGCAGTCTTCCTATCGGCGGATCGCATTTCACAGATTTGATTTCACGCCAACTGAATATCAGCCACACAGAGGCGGAGACAATCAAATGGAGCGTTGCAAGCCCAGAGTTTGCAGCAGAGCATCCCGATGTCATAGCGGTATGCCAACAACACACCGAAGAGTTGTGTGATGAAATCAAGAAAACAATGGAATTCTACTCGGGCTACGAAGAGGGAACCGCAGTAAAAGCAATAGACTCGGTTGTGCTGTCTGGCGGGGGCTCCGTGGTACCAGGATTGAGTGCGGGGATAAGCACCCTGCTCAATGCAGATACTATCTACGCATCTCCCTTCAAAGCCATGACAATCAACCCAAAAATAAACGAAAATGTAACCACCAGATATTCGCATCAATTTGCAGTGGCTGCTGGTCTGGCGCTGCGTAAATCGGGGGATAAGGCATGATCCGAATAAACCTTGCTCCCGACGTCGCTGAACAAACACACCGCAGTGTTCTTGGGCGAGATGCACTGATTACTGCCGTACTTTGCTTTGCCGTATTTCTAGCGGTTGAACATTATGCACTGAAGTTCGACGACAAAGTTATTGCTGTCGACATGAAACTCGAAGAGCAAAAAAGCACGCGCGCTCGCATGCAAAAAAACCTCGAAAAAGCCAAGCAGACACAGGATAGAGTCGAGGGAATCCGAAACAAAGGCCGTAAGGTCTTGGCCTTGGGTGAAGGCAGAAAGATTCCTATTGTGCTCCTCGATAATCTGCAGATGCGACATCCAGAGCGCATGTGGTTCAACAAACTCACTTACTCAACCGTAACAGGTGTCGTCACCCTGACCGGATATGCGCTCGACCACTCCGTGATTGCCGACTATCTCCGTCGTCTGAAGGAAATGGAAAAAATAGACTCATCGGCAATTGGTGAACTCAGGGAGTTCGTGCCTCAGCAACTTTTAAATTCAAGCCTCGCAGTCACTGCAAGTTCTCCTGAGGCATCAAAGAATGAAATCAAAGCACTCGAAAGCGTAACTCTCACCTCGCTTAAGAGCGAAGAAGTACAGGGTGTAACACTGCAGAAATTCGAAATCACAATCAAGATTCAGGTTGGTTAACAGATGGCAACACTCTCAAGCCAATATGAACAACTCCCACCGATAGCAAGGCTCGGCCTATCTCTGCTACTGATGGCCGTTGTGGCCTGGTACGTCTGGGATGACATGGTCATGCCAAAGCAGGAAATTCTCACAGCCAAGAATGACGAGCTCACCAAGATTGTGAACGAGCTCAGGGATTCCAACACGCTGGTTAGCCCGGTCAGCATGGAGGAGGAGCTCAACAAGGCTAACCGTGAATATAAAAAGATGATCGAGCTGCTCCCCGACGAGCCTGCAATAGAAAAGATACTCAACGACTTTGCGAGTCTATCGCGCCTGAGTGGTGTGGAGATTCGGGAGTTTATGCCAGTAACACCTCCATCTGCAGCCGCAGCTCAGGGTGCTCCAATCACAGGTGTGTCTGCACCAACAACAGACCCTGCGCTCCTCCAGACTGTCAGCGTGGACGAAGACACCAGCTCAATCACCATTTCCGTTAAGCTGCAGGGAACATTCAGTTCAATGGTATCGTTCATGGATATGGCGATGAGTATACCACGCGTGATCCGCATTCAGGATTTTGAAATCCTCCATGAGGATCGTGAACTCAAGCTTGTTCAGCGTCCGAAATTATCTTTCACAGGAAAATTCACCGCGTACTTTCAACGTGTCTCCAATGCAAAGAAAAGCGTTGTTGCGGAAGTCACCGACGGGAAAAAAAATTCAAACAAAGAATCAGTAAATAAGCCTCTAATTGACATAAATTCTGCAATAGATAAATCATTTTCCGCCAAGGGGAGCACAGGACCCTGATTATGAACAAATCAAACACCTGTCAGAAAATCTGTTTCCTACTTATCGCGGCAAGCGCTTTCTTGCTCAGCTCTTATACGTATCGCCCTGAGGGAAAGACTGACCCATTTGCACCACTTTCTCTTATTCGCCCAACTCTATCTGGTGCAACACGACTCCAGCAACATGACATTTCTGAATTTGAATTGGTTGGAACGCTGTTCGGAAAAGAACCAACGGCGTTGCTCATGACGCCCGACCCGAAGCAGGGAGTGATTGCACGCGTCGGCGACAGAATTGGGAGGCATGGAGGCCGTGTTATGTCGATCACACGTGATCGTGTCCTGACACGAGAACCCTCTGCCAACTCTGTGCCCGGCCAAGCTGTGCAGTTCAATGACATTGTCATACTTCTCTCAAAATACCGTCAACCAGAGGCACTCAAGGAGCTCAAGAAATGAGAACGAATGTTATGAAACATCGTAAAGTTCACTCCTTGCTCCTCGGAGTCACCCCACTGCTTTCGTTACAGTTTGCCAATGCACAGTTTAACGGATTCAATGCAGCTCCTCCGGTCAACGGAGCGGCGCCACTCAATTCGACAGGTCAATCGGTCATCCCGCCTCCCCCTTCAAACACTCAGAATGTCGGGACGCAAAACACAAACAGTGCAACCGGAGCATCTGCTGTCGTTGGCGGCGCGAACAACACTGCAGCACCGGCAGCAACAGTCTCAAACACCGATGCTACAGCAACCACCTCAACAAATGCAGCTCTTTCTGAGGCCGTGAATGCAGGATTATCCAACAACCAAACAGCGGAACAGAATGATCTGATTTCGCTTGAATACCGCAATGCACCACTGCTGGAAGTCATCCGCACACTCGCAGATGCAGCAAACCTCAACATCACACTTTCCTCTGATGTGGAGCGGGGAAGTCCAGTATCAATTCGGTTGACAAAAGTTACCTATGAGCAAGCGCTGCGCGCAATTCTCGATACCTACAAATTCGGTGCGGTCCTCGAAAACGGCATTCTAAAAATTGATACAATTGCCAACTTGACCGCAGCACGCGAGGAAAAACTGAAGGAGAAGGAAGCTTTTTGGAAGAGCCAACCCTCCAAGCGCCTCGTTTGGCAAGTAAATTACGCCAAGGCTACAGATCTTTCTGAGCTTTTGAAACCGATGCTCAAGGCCTACACAGTTGACCCACGCTTTTCAATTATTGCAGACAAGCGAACCAACAAGTTGATTGTGGAAGGCATTGCAGATGCGCTGGTTGAGGCAAAGAGCATTCTAGAAAATCTAGACCGCCGTAAGCAGCAAGTTCTCATCGAGGCGCGAATTGTTGAAGCGAGTAGTGAACTTTCTAAAACGCTGAGTGTCACCTGGGGAACCCGTTTCGGCTTTGAAGGCAACCGTGGGATGGCCAATGGATTGCTTTTTCCAAATTCGATTGTAGGCAGCGTGGGCGGAGCCGGCGCATTGGGCTCCTCAGCGCCAAACCCAATGGTTGGCCGGCAGGCGTCGCAGCTGGGAACCATGCAATTTACAGTGGGCTCAATTAACAACCTGATAAACATTGACGCTATCTTGCGCGCCTACGAAACAGAGGCACTCGCAAACGTCATTGCTTCTCCACGCGTGGTTGTTCAGGATCAGGAACGTGCCACAATCAAGGAAGACATCACGCTTTCACGGCCTGTTTTGGGCGCAGAAGGAAAACCTGAAGGGCGGAACACGATTGCAAACCTTGAACTTGTCGTTGCTCCGCAAATTACATCTGACAACACACTTGAACTCGACATTCAGGTTCAACGCCAAACACCAACCAACGCTCCGTCTGATCCGGTTCAAGGCTCAATCAAGCGCCAAGCCAATACCAAACTTATCGTTGCCAATGGCGAAACTGCGGTTATTGGTGGACTCTATCAAACACAGAAATTTAAAGGTCAGGGGCGCATCCCTTTTCTCGGTCGCCTCCCCATCATTGGTGTTCTGTTCAGAACCAACGAAGAGCAGAGTTTCCGCTCGGAGCTCATGGTTCTTATCACCCCGCGGATCCTTCCGGGCGGCGGAGGCGGCGTGAGAACATCATCGAGAGCGGACTTGCCTATTGGAACTCCTGTGAATGGCAACGGGGGCAATAACTACAACAACAACAATTCCAGCAACAGCCTGCTCAACAACTCGGGCGGTGGTGGCGGAGGTGCACTGAATGCCCCAGCTCCTGTCGCGCCACCTGTTAACTCAACAAAATCAGCCAAGGGCACAAATGAATTCGGGAGTCCAACAAATTTTGGTGCCAACGGACTCGGTAATGCCGGCGGAAACAACGGCAATGGAAATGCCCTCGGCACATCAAATGAATTTGGCAACGCCGGCGGAGCCAACAACGGAAATGGTAACGCGAACTCCGAGGGAGATGATCTTAATAACATTGACTCTGGCAACGCTCCCCAAAATGGCGGCAGCGGAGGAAATGGCAATTTCAATAATCTCGGAGCAAATAACGGCGGTGGAAACGGTGGCGGCAACGGGAATCTGAACGACCTCAATGGAGGTGATCTGTGAAGAAGCGCGTGCGCAATTGGATTCGACCCCAGGTTCAGCTCTGTTTGGCACTGGCCACAATTATACTCCCAGCGTTGAGCTGCTCGCCTGTGGAAGGGGATGCGGGGCGGTGCAAGAAATTAACCGACCCTAAATACGTTGCTTCGATTTCAGACAGTGACGGCAAGCCCTGGAAGATTGAACTCATTCCAGAGGCAGCCGATCTCACATGTGACTATTCTCCAAGCCCAACGGAACCCACCAAAACCCGGCCTTCTGGAGAAATTGTGTTTTCAGCTCGCATCCTCGATAGCCAGGGTCAAACCAAACCCGGGCTGCGCGTGAGTGGGGACTTCTCCGGCGCAAGCACCAGCGATATCGACACACAGGCCGGTTTTTATCCGAACCCAAATAAGATTAAGGATGGCGACACGGATGACCTCAAGACGGATAAAGAAAGAAGAAAAGACAGGGTCGACGACGTGGCAACAGACGGCTGCGGGGTGGCGGTGTTTTATGTTAAATGGGTTTGCCCAGATCCCAAAAAGAGCATTGGTGGTTCCTTCTATGTGAAGAGCGGCCCACTGTTCAGCAAGCCTGTGAAGGTCACACTGGAAAACAGTGTCCAGCCGGATGTTGTCGCGGCAACTCCTGCTGCTGGGGCAGGTGGGGCAGGTGGGGCAGGTGGACCCTAACTCAAGTCGTGAAGCCTAAGATTGAAACAGGCAGACCGCGAGTTCCGAGCCGCACGAATCTCAAACACTCAGGCGCATTGGCCAAAAATCCAACCCCAGCCGCCAGACCAGCTTCTTGAATGCAAAGTGGTCTGCTAAACTGCACCGTATCCTGGCGTCACAACAGGCGAAGGTTTGGAAAGCGGGCAACATGGCACTGAATTTCAAAAATCTTTGGGCACAGCTCAGCGGCCTGACTCCTCAGGAAAAAGAGCTCATTGCGCAATTCGAGAAGGAACCCAAAGCAACGAATTGCGTTGCTTCATCCGATATTCTCCGTAAGCGCGGCTATCTCGACGAATCAATAGTTCTACTCGAAGACACCGTTAGACGCTTCCCAAGCTACATGGCAGCGCGTGTGGCACTCGGACGTGACTATTACACACGAGGTCTTTTTAACGAGTCGCAACGCGAAATTGAATTGGCTCTCTCCCAAACAGTCGAAAATCTGATGGCACAGAGACTTCAACTCAAACTCTCACTGCTCAATAATGAGATCCCAAAAATCAAGCAGGCCGTAGAGGTTTTGCGCGCACTCACACCCATGGATGATTTCACCCGTGCGGCAAAAGAATATGTGGATTTGGGTGACTTTGGCTCGGCACGCAACATGGTGCTCGCAGAGTTGCGCAGGCTTGGAGTCGCACCTCCCGAAGGCTTGAACAATTCTCTAAGCGAGTCAACGCTCATTGTTCCCGACCCCTCACAAGCTTCTGCAAAGCTCGGTCAAGCAAACTCTTCAACAGCGCAAACGCACGCCACCCCGGGCTCCTCTGCTCCGGAATGGCAAATCCCCGGAGCACCACAAGCAGCCGCAGAATCTTCAACAGGCCAGCAACAAAAGAAAAGCACTGACCCAGACGCACACTGGAATTTTGCAAGCAGAGGAATCAGCATTCAACCTCCTTTGCTCGACAACTCAGGTATTTTCTCTGACCTACCACCCTGGGTGAACGAACAACTTCTGCCGGCGGCATTCACACCAGGAACGAGTCTGGGGCACGTCCGCGGTGATCTGGATCGTTACCTTCATCTGCGCGCCTTTAAGCTTATCACTTCGCCAGAGGCTTTCTCGCGCAAACGTGCTTTGCAACAAGCCTACAGCCTCGAGAGCACAACACTTGCAGACATCTACGCAAGTCAGGGGCACTATGAACGGGCGATTGCAATCTACGAACGCCTCCTCAAAGACAACCCAGCTCAGATTTCTGTTCAGCAAAAACTCGTCGCCCTGCAGGATGAAGCGCGCAAGGCTTCGGCCGAACGCTTTGGTTCTAGCACGGCTGCCAGCAAGCCCGTTAATGCTGCACAGGCCGCAGCTCAAACAGAACGCGAAAGAAAACTCAAATTCCTTGAAGCTCTGCTGAAAAAAATGGAAGACAGGGTCACGAGCCACGCACCACAAACTTCAAGTCCCGAGTGGCCTGAATCGAACCCTGGAGAGTTTCACAAATGATCAAAATCCTGCTCATTCATGGACCAAATTTGGGTTTACTCGGTCGCCGCGAACCTCAAATCTACGGCACAGAAACCCAGGAAGACCTGCTCGAACGAGTCAAACGTGAGTGTCCTTCCAACTACGAGGTCGAATTGGTTCAATCGAACCACGAGGGAAACATCCTCGATGTCCTGAACGTCATCGTCCGTGACCACAATGCCGGCAGTACGGTGGTGGGTGGAATTCTTATCAACCCAGGAGCCTGGACACACACAAGCTTGGCTCTGCGTGATGCACTCGCAATGGTGCGAGATACGGGAATTCCGGTCATCGAAGTGCATCTCAGCAACACTGCCGCACGCGAAGAATTTCGGCACGTCTCGATGGTTGCACCCGTGGTCACAGGCGGTGTTGTCGGTCTGGGAGCTGCAGGATATACAGCAGCAGCGCGGGCGCTTGTTGAGCTTGTTCAAAAAAAATCAAAAACCAGAGCTTAAGTATGCCATCAGAGTTCCTGAAATTTGATCCTTATAACTTTGTACCGCTCAGCCGCACTCCGTGGGGTGGCGAGCTGATTGTCAAAACCAAAAAACAAATCCTGCGTGGCCCCGAGAGCGGTTGGCCTGAGCGCATTGGTGAAAGCTGGGAGATCTCAACCGATGCAGCTTTTCCATCGCGTGTGCGCAACCTAAAAGATGTTCAAGGCAAAGCCCCCCTGTTCACTGAGGTTCTGAATGAATCTGCTGAACACTTTCTCGGCCGCACTCTCTCGAGAAAATACGGTGCGCATTGCCCACTTCTATTAAAGTGGTTGAGCGCGAGCGATCCGCTCTCTGTTCAGGTTCATCCGCAACACACACACCCCGCTCTCAAACCCGATGAATGTGGAAAACCTGAAAGCTGGCTTGTGCTCTCAACACAGCCTGGCGGACACGTCTTTTTAGGATTCAAAGAAAAAATCAGCGAAAGCGATATTATTGAGGCACTCAAAAGCGACAGAGCCGCTGAAGTGATGCACGTTTTTGAACCCCGCGCGGGCGATTATATCGCCATTCCACCAGGCTGCGTGCACGCCACGGGGCCTGGCGTTCTTATTGCTGAACCGCAATATGTGCTGCCCGGACGCTCGGGAAAAACCTGGCGCCTCTCAGATTGGGGACGCCGCTACAACGAAAAAGGCGAGCGCGATCCAAACGGTAAACCGCGCGAGCTGCATGTTGATGCTGCGCTGAGTGCAATCAATTGGAATCTTCCGCGCGGCAAATCCGTGGAAACACTCCTTGTGCGTTCACTCAAACACAAAGAGCACCTTCCCGCCGACGACTACAACCCCTTTCCGGTTCAGTATTTTGCGCAAGCTGGTTTGTATTCGTACAAACCTCTTGTTGCGGGACAATTCTCTCTGGTGACCTGCTGGCAGGGTCAACTACAGCTCATTTCTCGGAGCAAAGAGAGTTTGGTTTTGAATGCCGGAGAAAGCGGTTTGATTTCTGCGGCAGCAGGAGAAATCGAAATAGCACTCGCACGAACCGAAGCTGGACTTGAGCCAGGTGCTGCATTTTTTGGATTTGTTGCTTCTGATCTTCAAGGAGTTTGAAGGTGGCTATTATCAATGAAGAGACCAATGAAATCCACTTGAAGATTCTTCTGGTAGGGGCGCAAGGATGTGGGAAGACCACCAATCTGCAGAGCCTTTACAAGCAAACAGCGGGCGACCTTGCAACGCGGCTTTTCGACCTGCACGGCATGTCGGCGCGCAATGCCTTTTTTGATTTTTTGCCACTAACACTTGGAAAACATCAGAATCACGATGTCCGCGCGCACCTCTACACACTTCCCCATCACACTATGCTCCCCTCTATGAACCAAGCTCTACTCGCTGGTGCAGATGGCGCAATTTTGGTCGTCGATAGCCGCCTCGCCAAACTTCCTCAGAGTGAAGAGCAATTTGTCCGGATGAAAGATTTGGTGCGCCTGGCGCATAAAAATATTCACGACTTTCCAGTCGTGATCCAATTCAATCACCGCGACGACCCGCAGGCCGTGCCGATGGAAGCTCTTCGTCTTGCATTCCACCTCGAAAATTCACCCACAGTTGAATCTGTCGCGGTGCAAGACATCGGAACAGTGGAATGTCTAGACGCGTTGGCAGACATGATACTTAACCAGATGGAAGTGCCTGCTCCACTCGATGCGCCTGTCTGAAAGAATTCATTTCTGTTACGGGTGAAGCAACGAAGAAACATGCACCGCCCAGGAGTCGCCGCGAAGTTTCTCGGCTGGAGAAAGGCGCAGATGGGTGACGGTACGCTCGAGAAATCCCGATGCAAGCGCGCGACAAATGCGGGCATCCTGCCACAGACTCTCGAGAACCTGATTCGGATACACAGCGTTGAGCCAAGCCAAGGGAAGACCTGACTGCGTGCGCAGCAATGTGAGAATCATTTCCTGAAGAGCATCTGAACGCGTGCGTTGCTCTTGAGCCCAAACAATTTCAAAGAGCCTTTCAGAATCTTCACGAAACGACAACGCATCGTCGCCGGCCTGGCTCCGTGGCTGCAATTGCCCCACTTGATAACGTCGGCCCAAGGGATGTTCGGGAGTGGGAGGCAAAAGACCATGAGCGCCCGTTCCGAGTCCGAGGTAAGGGAGTCCATACCAGTACAAACGATTGTGCCTCGAGGCGGTTCTCGAGAAATTGCTCGTTTCGTGCTGCGCAAGTCCTAAACGCGCACAGGTCTTAGAAATGTGCTCGTACTCTGCCACCACGGCCTCATCACTTGCATTTTCTTCGGCGCGGAAGGCCGTGCTCTCCTCGATGGTCAATAAATAGCAGGACACCCCACTGGCACCGCTCTGAACCAGTTTTTCAATTTCGGAAACGATGTTTCTTTGCTGCTGCAGTGGCCTGATTCCAAAAATCAAATCCACCTGAATATTCTCAATGCCTGCGGCTCGTGCCGAGAGAATATTTTGCACAACCTGCTCGGGTGAGTGCTTGCGCCCCAGGTAATTCAACACAAGCGGATTCAACCCCTGTGCTCCCAGAGTGATGCGATCTACGCCAAGCTCGAACATCTCTTTGAAATGCTTTTCGACATTCGAGAATGGATTACTCTCGACAGTAAACTCTTCAATTTCGAAGCGTGCACGAATTTTTTCGACCAGAGGCTTGTACCGCGCCGCAGGAAAAAGACTGGGCGTTCCACCTCCGAAATACAAAGTCGCAACCCGTATGTGCTCTGGTACAGAGGCAAGCAACAGATCGAGCTGTGCCGGCAAAGCAGCAAAGAACGCGTCGACATCGGCCTTTGTGAAGCGTGCTGTTTTAACGAAATCACAATACGGACAGATGTGCGGACAAAAAGGAACATGAACATAAATTCCAAGCCTCGCTCGGGCTGCAAAATCGGCAGCCAGACCCGAGGCCTGAAAAAAATGCTCCTTCATCAGCTCCTGGCTTGGGATAATCACACCAAAGGCTCAGCCTTCACATGTAATGGAAAGCGACGACACAGCCACAGGAGGACAAACACCTGCCGATGTGCGTTCTTGCTTTTTATCAATAGCAACAATCGATTTGAGCAGAGTCAGGATGTCGCCTGCAACCGTCACGCCTTCAAGGCTGGATTTCTTTCCATTTTCGATGCGGAAGCCTTTGAATGGCAGCGAGAAGGAGCCCTGCAGCGCATTGACACCGGCATGCAGAGCCTCAACGTCATCAACCCAAATACAATTCTCTGCAATGCTTCCAAGGCCATTGCCTGCAGCGACGTTGTAGAACCAAGAACCAACAGTCATTTTCGCACCCACGCGCGCATGACCGGTGGATTGTGTGCCAAAGCTTCTGGCAGTGACCGAATGATGCCATAGCCCTTTGAGAACTCCTTTTTCGACCAGCGCTGTTTTGCGCACGGCGGTTCCTTCACCATCAAATAGCGCGGGAGCAACGCTCCATTCGTGAAACGGATCATCTGAGAGACTCAGGAGTTCGCTTGCCATCGTCTGCCCGAGCGATTCACGTGTGTGCAGTGATTGCTTATCGAGAATATTCTGCGCACTGAACAGATTTCCAAATGCACCAAGCAAATCTAAGAACGCTTGGCCAGAGAAAATCACAGGATACTGCCCCGAGGGGATCTTGATGGGATGCAGATGTGCCACCAGAGTTTCGCCGGCCACCTGAACAACATCGTCCATCTTCAGTTTCTCAAAAGCATCTTCTTCGCCCCAGTGACCAGCTGCACGTGAACTCTTCCCTTGTGCTTGCCCAACGGCATAAAGGTAAGTGGACACAACACTGCTGGCCTGTGTGCGCATCAACCCACGCGTGTTGGCATAGAAGCGCTCCACCGCGCGTTGAGTGAGTGCATTGTAGGGCACCCCCTGAATATCTGGATGAAACTTTTTGAGCTGCTCAACAGCTGTTTTTAATTTCTCAGCCATCTTTTCAATAGACGCAGGCTGTGCCGTTGCACCCGAGCGAGCTGATGCGGAGGAATTTACGTCGCCTGCATCTGCAGCCAGTGGCAAGCGCGGAAGATCTTCAGACGGACCAAGTGGTGCTGCCTCGAGTGCAACATCTACTGCTGCGAGCAGCTCATTAAAATCAAGCGACGTGAGCTGAACAACTCCTATGCGTTTGTCAGAGTTCCAGACCCTCAAAGTCACGCCCGTGCGCTGTGATGCACTTTGATCGAGAGTGTTTGACTCCTTCACCTTAACCGTTTGATCGGCAACGCTGCTTCCCGAGAGATCAAGCTCAATGCCGGGGCGCGCGCTTTGAATTTTTGACAGAAGAGTTTTGATTTCATCCGTATGCAACATTTAAGCACGTCCTCCGACAGTGATGTTGTCGACCTTAAGATGTGGCTGCCCAACGGTCGTGTAGATTGTGCCACTGACGGAACCACAAAAACCCGGAGCCAACTCGATATCATTGGCGCAGGCGGAAATCTTTTTCATAATATCCACAGCAGTTCCAATTAAGGTTGCGCCCTTGACGGGCTTTGTGAGTTTACCTTTTTCAATTAAGTAGGCTTCCCCAACAGCGAAGTTGAATTCGCCCGTGGCTCCCACACTTCCTCCACCCATTTTTTTGCAGTAGAGACCCGTTTCGCAGCTTGCAATGAGTTCTTCCGGAGTGAATTTTCCGGGTGCAATGAATGTATTGCGCATCCGGCTCGCTGGAGCAAACGCGAAGTTTTGCCTTCTGCCGCTTCCGGAACGGGGATGACCGAAGCGCATCGATCCTGCGCGATCAACAATAAAGTTACGCAAGATTCCATTTTCAATAAGAAGCGTGGATTGTGCGGGCATGCCTTCGTCGTCCATATCAGTGGAACCAAAGGCACCTTCAGTCACGCCCTCATCCCAGGCCGTGAGACTTTCATGGGCAATTTGCTTTCCAAGCGAGTCAGCAAAGGGAGTCGTCTTGCGCTCGATTTGTGTTGTCTCGAGCAAATGGCCGCACGCCTCGTGAAAAATCACGCCACCAAAGCGATTGGCCATGACCAGCGGATACTGCCCTGCACTCACGTAATCGGCACGGAGCATGACTTTGGCCGACGCAGCGATTTCATCCACAATCGGGTTCAAATCGACCTCTTCGAGGAAGCGTGGCTGTCCTGTGGAGGCGCGTTGCTCGTGCAACGATGTGCGGTGTGTTCCGTCAACACAATTCACTCCCGCACGAGCTAGCTGATGCAGGCGAATATCGCGCGCAAACACACCATCCGATGCCGCTACGAGAACCTCTTGCCAGTCGCGGAAAGCCGAAGTTTGGTCGCTCTGCAAATGGGCAACGTTTTTGTTCAGCGAGGAAGACATTGCCAAGAGCCGCTCCGACAACGCGCCCACCCCCGCACAAGCAGCCAACCACTCATCCTTGCGTTTCAATACAGCAAAATCTCGCAACGGCTCAAGCTGTACGTCGCGTCCAATCGAGGAGAGCATACGGCTGCTACAACCCAGCATGCCGAGCGCCTGGTCAACCGCCCAGCGCAACCCTTCACGTGAGAGATCATTGGTGCTGACGTAGACATCTTGCGAGCCCTTGAAACAGCGCACGCCAGCTCCCAGGGAGAACGACGGAGCAACAGAGGTCACTTTGCCGTTTTCAGTGGAAACCCGCAGGGTATTTCGCTTCTCGAGGAAAATTTCTGAGAAATCGGCGCCGGAGCGACGTGCATGTCCCAGGAGCAGCGACAACAGGGGGCGCCAGGACTCCCCAAATGAGCCGTCTTGAGCGGCTCGAACGCTGGCAAAGCTGCTATCGAAATCTCGTTCCAACAATGGTCTCATGGCAATGCCTTTCCCCTTGACGCGGTCTTCTTGTCTCGCAGGTTTGCTGTGATAGACAAAGAAGGCCATTGAGCGTGCTTGAAGCAGGAAAGATGGCGCAAACTCCGACTCAAGACAAGGACTGCACACCATGAAAGCTCTGCGTAGCCACACCTGCGGTGAACTCAATGCTCAGGCCATTGGCCAAGACGTCCGCCTGATGGGCTTTGCGCATGCCGTGCGCAACCTCGGCGGCCTACTGTTCATCGATCTACGCGATCACCATGGAATCACTCAGGTTATTATCCATCCTGAGCAGTCATTCTTTGCTGCAGCCAGTGACCTGCGCTCGGAATCGGTCATTGCCATTGAAGGCAAAGTACGGCGCCGCGAGTCGGTGAACAACAAAATCCCAACCGGTGAGATTGAGGTCATTTGCTCGCATTTTGAGCTCGAATCACCCTCAGATATTCTGCCTTTTCCGGTGGCTCATAACCCCAAAGAAGAGAGCGAAGACACGCGGCTCAAATACCGTTTCCTCGACCTCCGCACCGAAAAAATGCACCGCAACATCATCTTCCGCTCACAGTTTATCCATTACCTGCGCAACAAAATGGTCGACCTCGGATTTTTGGAATTCCAAACCCCCATACTCACCAGCAGCTCTCCCGAAGGCGCACGTGACTTCCTTGTGCCGAGCCGCCTTCACCCCGGCCATTTCTACGCCCTTCCGCAAGCGCCACAGCAGTTTAAGCAACTTTTGATGTGCTCTGGTTTCGATCGCTATTTCCAAATTGCACCCTGCTTTCGCGACGAAGATGCACGCGCCGACCGCAGCCCAGGTGAGTTCTACCAGCTCGATGTTGAGATGGCCTTTGCAACACAAGAGGAAATTTTCACCGTTATTGAAAAGCTGATGGTGGATTTGTTCACACGCTTCTCCGATCGCCCTATTCTTGAAAATCCCTTCCCGCGCATCCCGTATCGAACCGCACTTGAAAAGTATGGCTCCGACAAGCCTGACTTGCGCTTCGGGCTCGAGATGGTGGACGTCAGCACGATTTTCGCAAGCTCAAACTTCGAGGTTTTCCAAAAAACACTGCAGGCAAAACGCGGCGTGCTGCGCGCCATCCACTTGCCACAGGGAGCCGCACAGAGCCGCAAGTTTTTCGACGATGCCCAAGCCCAGGCACGCGCCTTCGGCCTCGGTGGCTTGCCGTATCTGTCACTCAAAGATGGTGAATGGAAAGGAAGCCTGCAAAAGCAAACAACCGACACTGAGCGCGCTGCACTTTCTCAAGCAATGAATCTAGAAAATGGCGATGCCGTGGCGTTCATCGTAGGCGAAGACTCACGCACAGTGCTTGGCTTGGGCGGAAAAATGCGCTCTTGGCTTGCAGAAACACTCAAGGTCGAAAAAAAGCACGGCTGGGCCTTCTGCTGGATTGTCGATTTCCCCTTCTACGAGTGGAACGAAGACGAGCAGAAAATCGACTTCTGCCACAATCCTTTTTCCATGCCCCAAGGTGGCCTAGACGCTCTCAATGGCCAAGATCCTCTCGACATCCTTGCCTACCAATACGACATTGTCTGCAATGGCGTGGAGCTTTCTTCGGGAGCCATCCGCAACCATCGCCGCGACATCATGAAGCGTGCATTTGAACTCGCCGGCTACACCGAAGACGACATCCAAACGCGCTTTCCTGCACTGTGGAACGCCTTCAGTTACGGTCCACCGCCACATGGCGGCATTGCGCCCGGCGTTGACCGCATGATCATGCTTCTCTTGGATGAGCCCAACATTCGTCAGGTGATTGCGTTCCCGCTCAATCAAAAAGGCCAGGACTTGTTGATGAATGCCCCTTCCTCGGTCAAAGAGAAGCAGCTCCAGGACGTCCATATTTCTCTGCGAGGCACGTCAAAATAGTTTCGCCTACGTCGGCAGCACGCTGGCCCACGGCGTAGAATATAAGCGTGAACTGCTGCTCTGGAGTGGCGCAATGAATTTGCACAAATCCGCACCCTTTAAAGCCGCGATGCTGGCGCTCCTGCTCCTGTGCAGAGGACGTGCCGATGCTGCTGCATTTTGGTATGACCAAGCCGAGCGGCTACAGCTTGTCAGTGCGACTTTGCTCGATGGTGTGCCCATTTCAGAGCCGGTTCCGACCACCGGTCACTTGGGCTTCCGCCTGCTGACGAGTCTGCTGCCCAAACCCAATCCCAAGGTTGGCGACAAAGCTGAGAAGGTTCCGGCAGCACCTCTGCACACCATACCGACCATTTCGGGTGGTTATCCTTTTGCACGTTCAGGCAGGTACACCTTGGTTGGAACCGCTTGGACTGGTTATCTGCCACTAGCCAAATCCATGGCCAAAAAGATTCGCGTGGATGCCTCCATCAACCAATATATTTTTGGTGCAAGTCTCGAGAATATTTTTCGTCACCCGCGCATGTTTCTGATTACAAGCATCGGGGTGCAATACGGCAAAGCACAGGTGCTTGGTGCCATCACGGAAGATAAGGTGAACGATAAATTTGATACAGCACTGACCAGTGCCTACATCGCCCAAACCGTCCAGGGGCGACGCGTGCCGATGTGGATCAATGGCATGTTGGTTTTTAGGCGAGGCAAATCGACGTTTCTCATTGAGAAAGAAAAGACCGAATTTGAGCGCTCAGAAACCATGTCTGACGCGCCGGTGCCGTTTGCCTTTCAGTTTGGTATTGGATTGACCATAAAGAAGTCGATTCATTTGGCAATTTCGGAGTACATTGTTCCTAACCGACTGATTATGCCTCGCATCAGCCTTGCGTATCAGTATGCCTTCGGCAAACAATCCAACGAAAAAGAGCTCACTCCAGCTGAAAAATCACGAACCAGCAAAAAGTCGCGCAAGCGCAAACCCAAAAAACAAAAAATCGAGTGAATGAATAAAAGGGGATGACGCAACATGGTGAAAAAGAGCATGCTCCGAATCCTTGAAATCACGTTTATATCTTCTCTGTGCCTCCTCATGTCTGCGTGTGCTGCTTACGACTTGGGAAATGAAGGGAAGAAAGTTTTTCCTCCAGAGAACGTTGAGAATCCAATTTGGGAAGACAACATTAAAAATATTGTTGAGTTCAAATGTGCCAGCTGCCATACCCCAAAGGAGCCCTGGTACAAGCCCAAAAACACCCCCCCAGAACGCAACGCTGAAAATCCAAACTTCAGCCTCGAAAATATCGCTCTACAAGCCTTTTTTGACCAGAGAAATCAGGAGATGATGAGAAAGGTAAAGCAGTGCATTGAAAGTATCTGCGGCAAAGACGGTATTCCGATGCCACCGAAATACGCCACTCCTTTGGATGAAAAGGAAAAACAGGGACTTTTGAATTTTGTTTCACAATTCATTGTTCGAGCGCCTTCAACACTCAGTCAATTTTTCCAATCAAAGTGCGCCACATGCCACGGCGACGATGGCAAATCAAAGTCTCCCGCAACCTCAAACAAAGCTATCGGTGAAAGCCAATCAGATACGTTTGCCAAATATCAAAATGCCTACAAGACTCTGCAGGCCATGGAACCCTACCGCACCGGTTACACCGATGAAGACGCTCTGGCAGACTGGAACAAAATCACCGGTAAAAGCCTAAGTTCCTTCTTCACCAGCAAATGTGCACTCTGTCATGGTGACAACGGCAGTGCCAAGAGCAATTCCACAAGCAACAAGAAGATTGGTGAAAGCCAGTCGGACACCTTCGACAAATACAAGAATGCCTATAGCACGCTGCCTGCGATGGCAGCCTACCGCACCGGTTACACCGATGAGGACGCTCGCAAAGACTGGCAATTTATTACCGGAAAACAATGAGACCGCAGGGCGGCTGCGGCAATCTCGCTCAGGCGTTCACGAGATCCGCAGCCTGAACCACGCTCCGCACCTCGCCGAAGCCAACACGCACGCCATCTTTCTCAGCCCAGCCTTTCATGATGACTGTGTCGCCATCCTCAATGAACTTACGTTGCGTGCCATCGGGCAGCTCGAGAGGCTTGGTACCCTTCCAACACAGCTCGAGCATTGAACCATAGCTGTCAGGGGTTGGGCCGCTGATTGTGCCCGAGCCATAGACATCGCCAATCTCGATGTTGGTGCCATTGGAAGTCATGTGCGCCAACTGCTGCGCCATACTCCAATACATATGCCGGAAGTTGGTGCGGCAAATCTTCAGGGGCGCGTCCATTTTTGCGGACTGCAACCACACTTCCAAATGAATATCGTAAGTCTGTGCACCCTGAGTTTGCAGATACGGCAGAACGGGCACGGTTTGCTCGGGTCCGCTCACACGAAAGGGCTGCAACGCATCAAGTGTTACAACCCAAGGAGACATGCTGGTTGCAAAAGTCTTGGCCAAGAATGGACCCAGCGGCACATACTCCCAACGCTGGATGTCTCGTGCAGACCAATCGTTGAGAAGAGTCATTCCAAAAATGTAGTCATCGGTAGATGAAGTAGAAATGCGTTCGCCAAGTTGAGTATCTCGACCGGTGATAAATGCCATTTCAAGTTCAAAGTCCAACTGCTTAGATGGGCCGAAAGTCGGCGCGGGATCCGCATCGTTCTTCAATTGCCCAAGCGGGCGCTTGACCGCTATCCCAGAGGGAATAATCGAACTACTGCGTCCGTTGTAGCCGATGGGAATATGCAACCAGTTCGGCAAGAGGGGATTTTGTGGGTCGCGGAACATTGCTCCCACATTCGAGGCATGTTCCCGACTCGAATAAAAATCAACATAGTTTCCAACTTTGGTGGGAAGGCGCAGCTGAGCCAGATTCTGCTTCACCAGAGCACGTGCGTGCAGATCTGGATTTTGCACGAGTGTCTGATTTCCTGCAGTGAAAAGCTCTGCAATGCGCAGACGCAGCTCTCGCCACGTCTCAGGTCCTTGAGCCAACAGAGAGTTGAGAGATGATGAGCGCAACTGCTCACGCGAGAGAGAATTTACTCCCTGAAGAAGACCTGCGTCGAAGAGAGCAAGAGTGTCGACAACGGAATCACCCAACGCCAAACCAATCCGCGCTTCGGGAAATTTGTCGCTTGTGAACACCCCAAAAGGCAGATTCTGAAGTGAGAAGTCGGAATCAGATGCAATGTTCAGCCAACTGCGCTGAGTTGCTGGAATGGTCGAAAATTGCTGCATGGTCATGTTCCTCAATTGAGAAGTTGGAGCTGAATAAGATCTTCGACCGGCTCACGAAAACTGCAGGAACCAAAGCTCCTCAAACCATCCGCGCGCACTTGTCGAATGTCTGCGATGCTCGCACGGTGATTCTTCCAAGCCAATCCGGCGTGCGTGAACTGAAAATCCTGCAACGACTTTTGCTCGAGCATCAGCTGAATTTCGGTTGCCGACAACTGAGCCGTCCAAGCCAACACCGCGGCGCTGAAAACGTTGATAAACCCAAAAACATCCGCACCCACTGCCGGATCGTAATGACGCAAGGCCAAATGAAGCCCTGCCGTCAGTTTGAAGGGAAGTCGGTGCTGCGCAGTCAAGTGAAGAGCATGCGCCAGCTTCTCGGGAGAGGGAATGGCCGCAGGAACGAGTCCGCCTGTGCGAAACTTGAGGCACGCTCGCCCCGGGTCGTGCAGGTTGAGGTGGTAGGCCGCTCGGGCAATGTGCTCGAAGGACTTGTTCAAGTTCACTTCCCAAAAGATGGGTAGCTTCAAATGAAATTCATCGAATATTTTGTATGCTTGCTGGAAGAAACTGCGCACCAGTTCTTGATCGTGGCTGCTCAGAATTTCATCGGGCAGTGGCATCTCGAAAGAATCCAGAACCACCGCCTCGGGATGCGAATCCAACACACCTCTCAGAAGCTGGCAGTCGCTTCGAACGAACTCAAGAGCCTCGCCTATAGACTGCCCCGAACGCACAAGAGCGGTCAGGTGCCAGGGACGATGCGCCTCAGCAGCAGCAGCAAGCTGCAACCGCGCCTCTTGAGCGAACTCTCCGGAACGAGCTGCAGGAAGCACAAACCGCACGAGAAACCACTCGTGCGGATCGGTGCGGAGTGCATCGAACTCCGCTATTGCACTATTGAGTGGCAATTTAGCCGGAGGGAAGAGGCCTGCATAATCCAATGACCGCGACATCAAAGCCCTGAGAGCATCCACTTCAAGTCCCCTCTACAAATATAGGCTCTTCTAACCCGTCCTGCCCCCAGGTTCAAATGCTGGGACTCTTGGTTTCGAGGCAACAGGACACAAAATCTTCGAGACAATTGCATCTGTGAGCGTCGATGGTAGTCTCGGGCGTTCGTCGCCCCAAGGCGCGAGATCCGGGAGGTTTTGCATGAAAATTTCAGCCCAATCCATACTCACTCTGAGTCTCCTGAGCTTAACTGGTGTCTCAGCATCGGTTGCAACTCTCACTCCAACAGCCGCTTATGCCAACGCTGAGCGCACGGGAACTTTCGTTGAAAGCGTCTCGGCAAATCCAACCAGCCTCTTTCCGCTGACCGACAACGATGGCGAGGCATCAGCCGTTCAAAATATGTTCTTCGAATCCCTTGCTGACCGCCACTGGGACACCTTCGACTGGCTCCCAAGCCTCGCGTCAAAGTGGGAAATATCTAAAGATGGCAAGCAATTTACATTTACACTCAACAAGAGTGCGAAATTCTCGGACGGAACACCGGTCACAGCAGAAGACGTGAAATTCAGCTATGACGTGATTTTCATGAAAGGCGTAATGACCGCGCACCTGCGCCCGTACTACTCCGCAATCAAAAAAGTTGAAATTTTGAGCCCCGACAAAGTCCGCTTCACAACAGGCGATGTCTACTACAAAAACTTCGACGTTGTGGCTGGTCTCACAGTGTTTCCCAAGAAGCACTATATGAAGCTCTACGCGAAGGATAACAGCATGACCAAAGCGGAAGCGACACGCGACCCGCTCGGCTCAGGCATGTGGTTGCTTGAAAAATGGGATGGCAACCAACAAATTATTTTTAAACGCAATCCCAATTATTGGAACAAAGAAGAGCTCGTAAAAACCGGTCGCTGGAACTACGACCGCTATATTTACAAGGTCATTCCTGAAGAAAACGTTGAGTTTGAGATGTTCCGCAAAGGTGATTTGAGCTTCAAGGGTCTCATCCCCAAGCAGTGGGCACGCCAAACCGACGGCCCTGAATTCAAGTCGAAACTGGTGAAGGTCAAAACTGTCAACAAAGCGCCTGTGGGCTATAGTTACATTGGCTGGAACCAGAAGAATCCGCTCCTCGCAAGCAAAGATGTCCGCTGGGCACTTTCGCACGTTGCGGATTTGAATACCTGGATCAACAAAATCGAATACGGAATGCATGAACCTACCGTGGGTCCTTACAGCGTTAAGAGCGAGCAACATAATCCTTCACTCAAAGCCGTAGAATTCGATCTTGATAAAGCACGCGCGCGCCTCAAGGCAGCAGGCTGGACGAAAGCAGGTAAAGGCGGAGTGCTCGAAAAAGACGGCCAGCGTCTCGAGCTCACTATTATTTATCCTCAGCAATCAAAGGAAACCACCGAGCCCAAACTCGTGGACTTCAAGCAAAAGGCTGCGAAAGTCGGAATCGCCATCAATCTCAAAGCAATCGACTGGACCACGTTCACCAAGCTTCTCGATGATCGCAAGTTCGATGGAGCTGCACTGGGGTGGAGCCGCGCAGCTGACGGCGACTTGAAGCAAATCTGGCACTCAGACTCCATCAACAACAAAGGTAGCAACTTCATCAGCTACTCGAACAAGGAAGTTGATCAACTGATTGACCAGCACCGCATGACTCTCGACAAAAACAAGCGCAATGAGCTCGCCCGGAATCTGCAAAAGATTATTTACGAAGATCAGCCCTACACATTTCTGACCGAGCGTCTCTACACCTTGTATGCGCACCAAAAGAACATCAAAAAAGAAAAAGACACATACGCGTACACAATCGGTCAGTCGTTCTGGCAAATCCAGAACTAACGGCTGAGGCATTTTGAAGAACCGGAGCCATGACTCTTTCAGCTTATATACTGCGTCGACTTCTTCTGATGATTCCGACTTTCTTCGGAATCACCATTGTTTGCTTTGGTATATTTCAGATCGCCCCGGGCGGTCCCGTGGAAACCTACCTCGCCAAGGTGAGGTTCGCTGGGGGTGCCGGTGATTCTCGAGCAAGCTCGAGTCAGTCTGCAGGAGGAAGCAGCTCTGCCACGAATAAGTCGGTGACCGATGAAGTGGTTGAAGAACTCAAGAAGCGTTACAATTTCGATAAGCCCATTCACATCCGTTATTGGCTGTGGTTGAAAGATGTTGTGCGCCTTGAGTTCGGCTATTCACACACCAAAGGTGAACCCGTCCTGGATGTGATTGCCTCGAAATTGCCCGTGTCTGTAACGTTTGGCGTCACGAGTTTTATTCTGACTTACTTGATCTGCATCCCTCTCGGCATTCTCAAGGCCGTCCGCGATGGCAGCCGATTTGATGTCGCGAGCAGCGCGGGTCTTTTCGTTGCGTACAGTATCCCCGAGTTCATGCTTGGAATTCTGCTCATCCACTTCTTCGCGGGCGGGCAATTCTTTGAATGGTTTCCGATTCAGGGTCTGACCTCGCTCGATTCTGAGAATTGGCCGCTTTGGCAACGTTTCCTCGATGCTGCATGGCACATGGTACTGCCGCTGACGTGCTACATGATTGGTGCCTTCACCATGATGACCATGCTGATGAAGAACTCAATCATTGAACAAATCAAGCAAGACTACGTGCGTTCAGCGCTTGCCCGAGGCGTCTCGCGGCGCGTTGCTATCTTAAAGCACGCCTTGAGAAACGCACTTCTCCCTCTCGCAACAGGCTTCGGGGGAATTCTCACCCTGGCATTCGCGGGCAGCATTATCATTGAGCGCATCTTCAATCTCGATGGAATTGGCCGCCTCTCATATGAGGCAACACTCCAACGCGATTATCCGATTCTCATGGCATCTATCACCATCGCTTCTATTCTGGGCTTGTTGGGTCAGCTCGTCTCTGACCTTCTCCTGCGCGTCATCGATCCTCGGATCGATTTCTCGGAGCGAGACTGAGGTTCTTTATGTCACCAGATTTTCATCGCCGCCTTGCAATCTTCAAAAAGTCACGACGCGCCGTGGTTGCGTTGTTCATCATGGCACTGATGCTCCTTGCCGGGCTCGGGGCAGAGCTTATCAGCAACTCATCCCCATTGGTTGCACGCATCAACGGCAAGACCCTCTTTCCAGCCTATGTGGAATACGACAGGGAGTCTCTCGGGCTCGAAGATGCTGGAATCATCGACTACCGCGAACTCAGCTCACAGTTTGAATGGGCGATTTGGCCACCCCTCAAGTGGGATCCCTTTGAAATTGACAGCGAACAAATGGAATATCTCTCATCACCGAGCACAAACCACCTGATGGGCACGGATGTGGCGGGACGCGATGTGTTTGCACGCTTGTTGTACGGCACACGCATTTCACTGCTCTTTGGAGTCGGTTTCTGGATCATCACTTACATCGTGGGCACAGTGACCGGGCTCTTTATGGGCTTTGTTGGGGGTCGAGTAGACCTCTACGGCCAGCGTTTTATGGAAATCTTCGGCTCCATCCCGAGCCTCATGCTTCTGCTCTTTATTGCCTCGGTCATTACCCCCGGGCCTATTCTTTTGTGCCTTTTCGTTTGCGTCTTCGGCTGGATGGGTATCGCCCAGTTCATGCGCGCGGAGGCACTCCGGAATCGTAACCTGACGTTCACAGAAGCCGCCTTTTCCTTGGGCGCGAAGCGCTCGCGGCTGCTCTTCACCCACGTTTTGCCCAACAGCCTGGTTCCCATCATCACCTTTTCGCCTGCGGCCGTCATTGGTGGCATCTCCACACTAACAGCTCTCGACTTTCTGGGCTTTGGGGTTCCTCCCCCCACCCCGAGCTGGGGGGAATTGCTCGACCAAGCACGCGCCAATTACCAAGTGGCTTGGTGGCTGGCTGTCTTCCCGAGCCTTTTTCTCTTCATCACAATCCTGTGCCTCAATTTCATCGGCGAAGCCGTTCGAAAGGCATTCGATCCTCGCGCGTAATCGCCCGTAAATCCAGCCCTTCTTTCTAGAAGAAAAAAAACTGGCCAGTCGGCTTGCGTACCCCGGTCCCATTTTGTAGGGTGCGCATCAGTTAGAACGACATGGCTCAACATGCAGGTCATTCGCCCAGGGTGGGCTTGGTTTACCCTCTTCATGAAGAAAGGGAGCAATATGACTCGAGGCCAACAAAATAGATTTGGACTTGGCACCTCGCTCATTGCTGCTGCGTTCGCATTCAATGCCTGTGGCACGGATTCCACAGATCGCAGTATCCGCCGTATCGACGGCCCGAACGGTGCCATCACGTACGTTTCTTCTTTCGTGAATCCCGATCAGGTCGAGAAAATCATCGGCGAGAACGACCTCACCCCCGTCATCAATGACGGCGCAAACATACCTGAAAAATACCGGCCGCTGATTGACGCCTTCGGAAAAATTTCCATGGGCTGTACAGCAACTCACATCGGCAATGGTCTTGTGATTTCTGCAGGCCACTGCTTTGATGCACCTGAAAAGCGCATCAATAACAAACCCTGCGATCGCATCACGGTCGACTGGGGCTACAGAAAAGACAAAGCACCCTACTTGAAGTCAAAGTGCGTCACCGTGCTCGCAGCCGAACTCAATGACGATCGCGACTACGCAATTTTCAAAGTCGACGTAGCTCCAACAGCTCAGGTCGAACTCGACCTGAGCGCACGTCCTAAGCTTGGTGCTGCTGTAACTATCTTTGGCCACCCGCAATTGCGTCCATTGGAGTGGTCAAAAACATGCGTTATTGAAGAAGGCACAAAGGGCGGCTGGGGAGTTGATCAATTCAGCCACCAGTGCGACACCGAGCCCGGAAACAGCGGCAGCACAATCATCGATGACACCACTCTGAAAATCATTGGCATCCATGATGGCGGCCGTGTTCCTTGGAACTACGGAACGTTCATCACCAACACACCTGTGGCTGAATTCCTGGGCGGTGCAACACCAACGAATCCCGTTCCACCTGCGCCCCCTGGTCAACAGCCCGGAAGCCCCGATCAATCGATCGTGAAACTGCCCAACCAGCTGTTTGGTCCATTTCGGAACAACCAAAAGTCAGTTCTTACGACCTTTGGACGTGACTTGGGTGAGTACATTGATTTCGACGTGCTCATCGACCTCGAGGAAGGCCGTGACTTCGTCGTGATCGAACACGGCGACCGTCAGCGTGTTGAGCTTTCGGGAGTCAACCGCCGCCGCTTCTCGCGCCTACAGTTGCCCGTCACTGTTTCGTTCCGTTCGAATAGCTTCATCCGGTCGAACAACGTTATTTTGCAGGACATCAAAGTTTACAAATCGGTTATACCGAACCCGTAAGCTTTTCCTTTGGAAGAGCTTACGAGCCCTCCTCACCGCATTGCGTTTCCCGCTTTGCGGTTTTTTCTTGTCCCTGCCATTATGCTCCAGTCTCAACGCACGTGAGGTTCGCGAATGGCAAATTATCAGTTGTATCTGGTTCTAAGCATCCTCCTGATTTTGGGTGAGCTGTTTGTGCCGGGTTTCATTCTTCTTCCACTCGGACTCGCTGGATTGCTGACCTCTTTGGTGGCTTATTTTCGGCCAGAGATGTGGCTGCACGCAGTGTTCTTCATTTGTGGCAGTGGCTTTGCTCTGCTCGCACTTTCACGCTTCAAAGACAGCCAGAGAAAGGAAAGCACCCCTGGTGCAGGCGGTGAAGGTCTGATCGGACAAGTGGGTACGGTCGTTTCCCATCCGGAAGCAGGGGGGCCTCCGCGTGTAAAAATTTATGGCGACGTGTGGGACGTGGTTGAGGGTTCGGTCAGTGCGAGCGAAATGGCAGCCATAACGGCCGGCAGTAAAGTCAAAGTCACCGGAGTTTCAGGCAATAAAATTACGATAGAACGCTTTTAAACAGGGAGCTGAGAACATGGAATTTCTGAGCATTTTAGCCATTGGTTTGGCCATCATCGTTATCTTTGCCGTCATCCGCGGTATCTACGTCATCCGCCAACAGGAGTGCATTATTGTTGAACGTCTCGGTCGCTTTCATGCCATTTTGAACTCAGGACCACAGTTGATCGTTCCTTTCATCGACCAACCTCGGCAAATGCTCTGGATACGTAACGGAGTTATTCTGCCCGTTGAACGCATTGACCTGCGTGAAGTTGTTCTCGACATTCCAGAACAACGCGTGATCACCAAAGACAACGTCGGCATCACAGTCGACGCGCTCATTTATACTCAAATCACGGACGTCAGACGTGCGGCCTACGAGATTCAGTCGTTGCCCTTGGCTATTGGTCAGCTCACACAAACAACACTGCGTAATTTGATTGGTGAGCTCGAGCTCGACCATACGCTTTCGAGCCGTGATGCTATCAACAATCGCCTCAAAGCCATTCTCGATGATGCTGCCGACAAATGGGGACTCAAGGTCAACCGTGTGGAGCTCCGCAACATCACACCACCCATGGAAGTTCAGCAAGCCATGGAAAAACAGATGCAAGCTGAACGTGAACGCCGCGCACAGGTTCTTTCGGCAGAGGGCTCAAAGCAGAGTCGCATCCTTGATGCAGAAGGTGAGAAACAAAGCCGTATCGAGCGTTCACAAGGTGAACAGCAGGAAAAAATCAACCAAGCTCTCGGTGATCGCGATGCCATCATTGCCCGTGCAGAAGGCGAGGCACGCGGAATTGAGGCTGTGGCACGCGCGCAGGCAACTGCTATCAGTAACGTTCGTGATGCCTTTGGAAATGCTCACGTGGCTGCGCAGTATTTGGTGGCGATGGAATATCTCAAACGCTTTGGCGACATGACGACCAAACAGACCGACAAAGTCTTCATTCCATACGAGGCTTCCGGCGTGCTCAGCTCACTGGGTGGAATTAGCGACCTGCTCAAAAAAGCAGGCAGCGCCAGCACTCATTCCTGAACATCAAAGTTGTGATAAACGGCCTGAACGTCGTCTTGCTCCTCAAGCTTCTCAATCAACTCCAGAGCATTTTGGGCGTTCTCACCATTCAACGAAATGCGGGTATCGGGCACCAGTTCGAGACCCGCTTTTTCAAACTTGATCCCGGCCGTAACCAAGGCATCCCGCACTGCCGCAAAATCTGCGGCAACCGTATAAATTGTTGCGAAACCCTCTTCCACGACCACATCTTCTGCGCCTGAATCGAGTGCCAATTCCATGATGCGATCTTCGCTCACTGCACCCAGTTCAACATCCAGTACACCCTTCTTCTTGAACATCCACGCAACCGATCCCATTTCCCCCATGTTGCCGCTGTTCTTTGTGAAGATCTTGCGCAGTTCTGGATTTGTGCGATTGCGGTTGTCGGTGAGCACTTCAACGAGAATTGCAGAACCGCCAGGTCCATAGCCTTCGTAGGTGATCTCCTCGAAGGTCATACCCTCGAGCTCGCCTGCACCTTTTTTGATGGCACGCTCAATCACATCTTTTGGCATGTTGTTGTCGCGAGCACGGTCGACAGCCAGGCGCAATTTGGAGTTGAAGTTGGGATCGCTTCCGGTGCGGGCAGCGACCATGATTTCGCGCGCCAGCTTCGTAAAAACCCTTCCACGCGCGGCAGCACTTGCTGCCATTCGACCTGCGACAGTTGCGTGACGACCCATAGGACAACCTTCCTTTGATACTTTTTAAAGCACTTACACTCACAACGGTTGCACTTTTTGCGACCGTCTCAAATTTGGCTCATATTTGTTACAGCGATGAGCGCGATCTGCCAAGAGAGCGACTTTGCCCCTTGCATAAGTTCCGATAATCTTTATCGGACTGTTTTTTCAAGACAGCACCGTATCAAATTTGGGGGGCAACATGGCGCAGAAGAAAAGCCGTTCACACTCGGAAAATGCAGAGCACAGTCAGGGAACTCCAGGGCGTGTTGCCTTGATTGGTGCAGTACGTACCCCGTTTGTTCGATCCTTTGGGGTTTTTGAACGCGAGACTCCGCTGAGCCTAAGCATACGCCCTGCCACAGAGGTGATTGCACGCACGGGAGCCAACGCCTCCGACATTGATGAGGTGATTTGGGGGGCAGTTGTTCCACAAACCAAGAACCCCAACATCGCGCGCGACATTGCGCTGTTTGCGGGTCTGCCCAAATCCATTCCCGGCTACACCCTCAACCGCGCTTGCGCGAGCTCGCTTCAAACCGTGCAGCTTGCTGCCGATGCTATTGCTGCTGGCCGCAACAGAATGGTTCTTGCTGGTGGTGTTGAAGTTCTCTCCGATGTTCCGATCACCTTTTCAGACGAAGCGCGCCGTTTCCTGACACGTCTTTCGCGCACCAAGACGCTGAAAGAGAAATTAATGATGCTTTCGGACTTCAATCCAAAAGCATTTCTACCCAAGCCACCTGCACTCGCCGAACCTTTCACTGGATTCACAATGGGAGAGCATGGCGAACAGATGGCCGTCAAGAACGACATTTCCCGCGACCGCCAAGATGAACTCGCCATGCGCAGCCATCACCGTGCTACTACAGCCATTGAAAAAGGCTATCTGAAAGAGGAGATTGTTCCGGTATGGTCGGGTGTCGCAAAAGAGAATTTTGTGGATGCCGACAACCTCGTACGCGGTGACACTTCTATTGAAGCTCTCTCCAAATTGAAGCCCGCGTTCGACAAGCGCAATGGAACTCTCACTGCGGGTAACTCAAGTGCGCTGACCGACGGAGCCTCAGCTGTTCTGCTCGCAAGCTCCTCCTACGCAGAGGAACATGGACTTCCCATCATGGGCTATGTTGTCGACTCTGTGACCGTTGCAGTGGACCCACGCGATCAGCTCCTCATTGGTCCTGCTTATGCGATTCCAAGGCTTCTTCAGAAACACAATCTGAAGCTCTCGGATGTTGGTGTCTATGAAATTCACGAAGCCTTTGCTGCCCAGGTGCTCAGCTGCCTTGATGCCATGTCCAACACACGCTTCTGTCAGGAGAAACTCGGACTCGACGGTGCGTTCGGAGTGGTGGATCCTGCCCGCATGAATATCGACGGCGGTTCAATCGCCTATGGACACCCCTTCGGTGCAACCGGCGGACGCCTCGTTGGCCGTGCACTGCGCATCGCACAACGCACAGGCTCGCGTTACGCGGTCGTAGCCATCTGTGCGGCAGGTGGAATGGGTCAGGCCATGCTTCTTGAAGCTCCTCAACACTGAAGGAAAGACAACCATGAATACTTCAATCACATCTGTGACAAAAACACTGCGCGTCTCTTGGCAAGATTCCGTCTGCATCATCGACTTCCACGACGAATCAAAATCGATGAACGCATTTTCGCGTGATATTCTTACAGATCTCGACAAGGTCGTTTCTCAGGCACTCGCTGTGCCAGGTCTTGCGGGTATCGTCATGACCTCATCGAAACCAGGGTGCTTTGCTGCGGGTGTCGACATCAGCATCTTCGACTCTCTCACAACCCAGGCAGCTGGCGAGGAAGCTTCCGCAACCTTGCATGCCCTTTTTCAGAAGTTTGCTGACGCTGAGGTTCCCACAGTCGCTGCCATCAATGGTGTTTGTTTGGGCGGTGGTCTTGAGCTCTCGTTGGCCTGCCACTACCGCATCTGCAGTTCGCACGCGAGCACTCAACTTGGGCTCCCAGAAATCCAACTCGGCCTGCTCCCTGGAGGCGGTGGCACACAGCGCTTACCACGCGTGATTGGCGTTGCACCAGCGCTCGATTTGATTCTGACGGGCAAGAAAGTTGATGCAAAGAAGGCATTAAAGCTCGGACTTGTCAGCGAGGTGGTACCAGAGAATCAACTCCTGCAACGTGCTGTCCAGCTGTGTAAAACAAACCCACCAGTCGCGCTCGAGAAAAGGAAGACGGGATTTGGAATGCTCGGACAGGTGCGCGCGAAGGAACTCGCGGGTATCGACGTGCAAAAACTTGCGCTCGAAACCAACCCCATCGGGCGCAGTATCATTGAGCGAAAAACTCTCGAGCAAATTGAAAAGAACACGAAAGGCTTTTATCCCGCCCCCAAGAAAGCTCTTGAAGCATTGATGAAGGGACTTTCCCGCCCCTTGGCAGAGGGGCTCAAGATTGAAGCCAAGCTATTCGGTGACCTGGTCGTTACGCCCGAAAGCCGCTCACTTGTCCATATTTTTCGGATTGTCACGGCTGCAAAGAAGAACCCGTTTGACGCTGACGCTCAGAAAGCTGCGCGTGAGCAGGTTATCAATCCGCTCCTCTCTGGTGATACGTTTGTCGGAATGCTGGGTGCAGGATTGATGGGAAGCGGCATCGCGACTGTTCTCTCCGACAAAAACATCCGCTGCGCTTTGCTCGACAGAGACGGAACAGGCGTGCAACGCGGCCTGAAAAATGTTCAGTCTTACTTTGATGAACGTCTCAAGAAACGCCGCATCAAGAAATTCGATCGCGATGCAGCAATGGGACGCATCGTACCCTCGGTGGATCTCTCAACCTTTGCCGCCACACCGATTGTGGTCGAGGCGGTCTTCGAAGATCTCGCCGTGAAACATGACATGCTCAAACGCTGTGAGGCTGCCATCCACAACGAAGATTTCATCTTCGCTTCCAACACATCGAGTCTGCCCATCGGTAGAATTGCAGCAGCAGCCAAAAAGCCAGAGAACGTTGTGGGCATGCACTTCTTCTCACCTGTTCCGAAAATGCCTCTTGTAGAGATCATTACAACCGAAAAAACCTCATCCAAAGCCGGATCTGCTGCATTCGACCTGGCTGCAAAAATGGGTAAGAACATCATTGTCGTAAAGGACGGGCCAGGCTTTTATACCACCCGCATCCTCGCTTTCCTCATTGCCGAAGCACTGAATATCCTGTCCGAAGGAGCGAGCATTGAGGCGATTGATAAGGCTCTCGAAAAATTCGGAATGCCTGTGGGTCCTATCACGCTGCTCGACGAAGTTGGCATCGATGTCGGCGCGCATATCATCACAGTGCTGAAAGATGCCTTTGCAGAGAGAATTGTCATACCTGCTGAACTCGAATCCATTATCGCTGAAGATCGCAAGGGCAGGAAAAATGGGCGCGGCTTCTACACCTACGTCGAAGGCAAGAAAGACAAACCCGATACAGGCATCTACAAACATCTCAAGCATGGCGATGACAGAAAACACTTCGACATGAAGGATATTGCCGACCGCTGCATGTACGTGTTCATGAATGAGGCGGCGCGCTGTCTGGATGAGGGCATTATCGACTCAACTGCCACAGGTGACCTTGGTGCTATCTTTGGTTTGGGCTTCCCTCCCTTCCTCGGCGGTCCGTTCCATCACGCACAGCAGCTTGGGTATGCAAGGGTTGTTCAGACCTTAGACGAGTTGGCCGGACGCTATGGCGCGCGTTTTGCCCCGGCAGCACACTGGAAAAATTCTGCACGTTGATCTGCAAGTCTGACGGGATCCGGAAAATGAGCTCAGTTCCAGGTGTCTGGGCTCCGATCCCCAGCAAGGCCACTTGATGGTTTAAAGAGGAAGTGGAACAGATGGTCAGGTTATTTGGCCTGAAAACTGAAGCAGATTATCTCGCTCGTGTGATGCCAGTTTGCGCATCGTTGGCTTTCATTGCCTGCGAAACTTCGCCCCCTCAAGTGCGCACGGCTGTGCCCATCACCTGGGGAGAATCCAACACACTGCAGCTCTCCTCTCAAACGGACGCCATGACTCAGCCCTGGCGCAAGATCGTCGTCTTGACCAGGGGTGTGCTAACCATAGGACTACAGTCCAACAGCGACGCCAGCCGGATGCGCCTCAATGTGAAAAACGAGACTGGCAAGCGCAGCATCTTTCAAAAAGATATCGAACTTGCTCCGCGCTCGCCTTTGAACATCACATTGAATGTGGATGCCGGCACCTACTACATGGTGCTCGAACCTCTCGAGGGACAAGCAGTCAACGCAGCTTTGGCAGCACGCTTTCAGCCCGAAGACCCTGATGCACTCTCCGGTGCCGACAAAGGCAGAGAGGGCGCGCAGCAACTCGTAACCGCTCAGGCCAAAGAGGGAGCGGTCAGCTTCCGCGACGGTAACCGCACCGACTGGTTCCGCTACGATGCGAGCACTGCAGAGACGCTGCAAATCCGCTTTCAAACCATCGATCAAGCCAAAGGGGTGAAGGCTGAATGCATCACCCCAACAGGCCTGAGTTTCGAATTGACGGGTCAGGACAAGCTCGTTTTGCGGGAAGCAGGGACAGTGTGGTTCCGTGTGTTCGCAGATCAAGCCGATTCCGGTGGTGGCTATAAACTCACGACCTTTAGCTCACCTTTTCTTGGGACAGAGCGAAAAGGATTGATTCTGAAATTCAACGGGCAGAATGCGACCATTAATATGGGAACCGAGGACGGCGTGCGCGAGGGACTTAAGGGTTACATCCAACGCCCGGATGGCACACTGGTGGACTTTGTTATCGACAAAGCCCTCCAGCGGAGTTCCTCTGCAAAGTCGGCAACCACGTTCAAACAAATGGATTTGAACCTGACTGTGCACTTCGAGCGCAAGTGAAGATTTCACTCTGCCTTGGCTGATTCAATCACGATAGACTTCATTGGAACATCTTTGTGCATTCCAAACGAACCCGTCTTGGTCGTTGCGATGTCGTCGACAATATTCATACCTTCAACAATCTTGCCAAAAACCGTGTAGCCACCGCCGTTGGGGTAATCGAGGAAAGAGTTGTCTGTGTGGTTGATGAAGAACTGTGCCGTGGCAGAGTTCACATCTGAGGTGCGTGCCATCGCAACTGTGCCGCGCAGATTCTTAAGTCCATTGCTGGCTTCAGATTTGATGGGTGCTTTGGTTGGCTTTTGAGTCATCTTTTCATCAAAACCGCCACCTTGGATCATGAACTTGTCGATCACGCGGTGGAAAATTGTTCCATTGTAATGACCCGACTTCACATAGCTGAGAAAGTTCTCGACCGAGATGGGAGCTTTCTCTTTGTCGAGCTCGATTTTGATTGTGCCCTTGTTGGTCACCATGGTCACAACGACTGCATTGGCATTCATCTTCTTTACCTCTTTGGTGGCTGTTTTTTCTTTCTTGGTTTCTTTCTTTTCAGTTTTCTTGGCTGCTGCTGCATCTGTCTTTTGCTCGGCTGCCGCATAACCCGTGCTGGCCAGCAAAATTCCGCCAACGACAGCCAAAGAACGAACAAAAATCTTCTGAAATTTCATGAAATCCTCCGTGGTTTTCACTCAAATGGTTCATACCTTTTCGGGCCGGTTCGAGAATCCTCACGAATCCGACCAAAACAATCAATGCTGGTTAACATCGAGACCCCAAAAAACTCCACACTCCTCTTTCACAAGTGCTGCAAATTGAGCTGGAGTCATGGGTTCACGGTTCTTGCCGTCGCGGTAGCGCGGAGTCAGTGTGCGGTTCTCAACTTCCTTATCACCGATAACAAGCATGTAAGGAATTTTGCTGACCTGAGCGTCACGCACTTTTGCCGAGAGCGTATCGTTGCTAAAATCAGTGTCCACGCGCAGACCTGCTGCGAACAGTTCGGCACGCACCTTTTCGCCCCATTCAACACACGTTTCTTTCACGGTGACGATGCGCGCCTGCACAGGGCAAAGCCCGAGCGGGAAATGTCCTGCCGTGTGCTCAATGAACACGCCCATGAAACGCTCAACAGAGCCAAGCACAGCGCGGTGAATCATCACCGGAACCTCAGGCTTATTGGCAGCCGAGACGTACGATGCACCCAAGCGAGCTGCTGTCTGGAAGTCGAGCTGGATCGTTGCACACTGGTGGAAACGACCGATAGCATCTTTGACCTTGATATCGATTTTAGGACCGTAGAAAGCGCCGTCGCCTGGGTTCAAAATAAAGTCGATACCCTCCGACTTCAAAGCCTCAAACAACGCAGTTTCTGCCGTGTCCCACAATTCCTCTGCACCCACTCGCTTTTCCGGGCGAGTGGAAAGATAAAAGCGCACCTCTTCGAACGTGAGATCGCGATACGCCTCGCGCACAAAACGCAGTGCCAGTTTCATTTCGGTTTGGATTTGGTCGGGTGTGCAGAAAATATGGCCGTCATCTTGAGTGATACGACGCACGCGCGTCAGGCCATGAACCGTCCCGCTCAGCTCGTTACGGTGAACCACCCCAAATTCGGCATAGCGCATGGGCAGCTCGCGATAACTGCGCAAGCCGGTTTGGAAGACCTTCACGTGCGCCGGGCAGCTCATCGGCTTAATGGCGTATTGTTGTTCGTCGACCTCGGTGAAGAACATGTTTTCACGATAGTTGTCGTAATGGCCACTCATCTTCCACAAATCAACGTTCATAACCTGGGGAGTGTGGATCTCACGAAAACCGAATTCAGCCTGCTTGCGTCGAATATAGTTTTGCAACAACACAAACAGCTTTGCGCCGTTGGGAAGAAAGAATGGTGCACCTACGGCAGACTCAGGAATCAGCGTGAACAATTCGAGCTGCTTTCCAAGCAGCACATGGTCGCGCTTTTTAGCTTCCTCGAGCATATGCAAATACGCGTCGAGATCTTTTTTGTTCGCCCAGGCTGTTCCGTAGATGCGTGTTAGCTGATCGTTATCTTTGTTGGCGCGCCAGTACGCTCCTGCGATGCTCATCAACTTAAAGGCACCGAGCTTGCCGGTGCTCGGAACGTGCGGACCGCGGCACAAGTCGCCCCAGCCACCCATCTCGTAGATTTTGATGTCTTCGCCTTCAGGAATATCGGTCACGATCTCGGCTTTGAATTTTTCGCCGATGCCTCTGAAATGCGAGATTGCCTCCGAACGCGACACCACACGCGGTGTCACCTTGAAGTCTTTGCTCACAATCTCGGTCATCTTTTTCTCGATGGATTCAAAATCATTCGAGCTGATTTTTATTCCCTCGGGAGGTTTAACATCGTAGTAGAACTGATTCTCCACAACGGGTCCAAAAGTGATTTGGGTTCCGGGGAAAACATCTTGAATTGCCATGGCCATCAGGTGAGCCGTCGAGTGGCGAATGACCTCGAGCCCTGCAGCTGAATTTGCAACGATGATTTCGATCTTCTCACCGCCCTTCAATTCCGCGCTGAGGTCGCTCAACTTGCCATCGATTTTTCCGGCCACTGCGCTTTTAGCAAGTCCTGGGCCGATGTTGAGTGCCAAGTCTGCCAATGTGCAAGGAGGGGTCAAAGTGCGGGTGGAACCATCGGGCAAAGAGACGCTAACTTGTGAACTCAAAACTCATTCCTCCACATAAAGGCAAAACGTGCGCCCGCTGTATTTATTCCAGCGTCAGGGGTGACGCAACACATCGGTGAGCAAGATGCGGTGACGCTCGAGAATACCCTCCAGCCCCGCCAACTCTTCAAAACTGAACCAAGCAATCTCTTCGATTTCGGACTCTTGCATCTTCCAGTGAGCTATTTCTGAGCTATTCGCAACACCCTGGAGCTCGAAGACCAGCTCGAGGAGGGCAAACCGCTCGCTTTGAAGGGTGTGCCTTAGAGTAAAAGACCGCTGCGAGACAATGACCCAGTCCAGTTCCTCGCAGAGCTCCCGCAAAAGAGCACATTCAGGTGACTCGGGCCAGGCAGCCAAGCCACCCGGCAGTCCCCATGGTTTGACCCTGCCCTTATGCCTGAGAAGACAGACTCTTCCCTGGGCATCGCGGATGACTGCGAGCACCCCAACGTTCCAGCGAGGCGCAAAAAAACGGAGCCAGAAACGAACAATGAGCATCCTCACGCGCACTGCCCAAACTTGGGCACGCTTGCCCTCCTGCCTTTGTTCCGTGTAAGTCATCGGTCTTGCCCATTGTTGAGCGAGAAAGGTGAGTTACATATGGACGTTTCGAACATCGTCATGCTTTTTCCCGGACAAGGAAGTCAAAGTGTCGGTATGGGCCGTGAGCTCGCCGAGAATTTCTCCGAATATCGCCAGGCGCTCGCGGAAGCCTCCGATGCGTTGGGCTTCAATATGGAGAGGCTCTGCTTAGAAGATCCACAACAGCAACTCAATCTGACAGAATACACACAACCTGCCCTGCTTGCGAGCAGCGTAGCAACACACCGTGTGCTCAGTTCGCGTGCGAACCTCAAAGGTGTGAGCACGGTTGCTGGGCATAGCTTGGGCGAATATTCGGCTCTGGTGTGCTCGGGATCACTGAATTTCGCCGACGCCCTCAAGGCTGTGCGGTTCCGCGGACAGGCGATGCAGCGAGCCGTGCCTGTGGGCGTCGGAGCTATGGCTGCCTACGTCGGAACCCAGGTCGAAAAGGTGGTGGCGTTGTGCAAGGAGCTCAGTAGCCCCCATGCAAGCGTTGAACCTGTGAATTTTAACTCGCGCACTCAAGTTGTTCTCAGTGGACACAAGGCAGCCGTAGACGCTGCGGTCAGCCGGATTGCAGCTGAGAAACTCGGACGCGGCATTCCGCTTTCCGTAAGCGCCCCCTTCCATTCCAGCCTGATGCAACCTGCAGCTCAGGAAATGGCAAACTACCTTGAAAGTGTTGCCATGAAACCTTTGAACCTGCCCATCTACGCCAACGTCGATGCTCAGAAATACGCAGCTGTCGCCTACACCAAGACTCAACTTGTGCGGCAAATCGCAAGTGCCGTGCTGTGGACACAAACACTCGATGCCATTCAGTCCAGCGAGAAGCCAACCCTTTGGCTGGAAGTTGGAACAGGAAGTGTGCTGCAAGGACTCGTAAAGAAAACACTCGACAACAGCGCCTGCGCAGGTACACAGGATGTTGAGTCGATGAAAAATATCCTCAACGCACTGGGAGCATGAGCGGGTGGCGAAACTCAAATCTTCAGATGACATTCAAATGATGCGCGCAGCCGGCCGATTGGCTGCCGAGACCCTGCGTCATGTGGGGCAATTCGTTCGCCCCGGAATCTCCACTGAAGAAATCAACACTATCGTGCATACCTATATTGTTGAGCGCGGCGCCTATCCAAGCCCACTCAATTACAAGGGCTTTCCAAAGTCTGTGTGCACCAGCATCAACGAGGTTATCTGCCACGGAATTCCACACCCGGACGTCAAATTGCGTGATGGTGACATCATCAATATCGACGTGACCGTAACCCTCAACGGCTATTTCGGTGATACCTCGCGCACCTTTTATGTCGGCACCGACATTCCCTCCGAACGACGTCTCGTGACAGAAACAGCCGAGGAGTCGCTGGCACGGGCTCTGGCGGTGTGTGAACACGGCATGCGTATTGGCGACATTGGTCATGCCATTCAAAGCTATGCAGAAGCTCGCGGTTGCAACGTAGTGCGTGATTTTGTGGGGCATGGCATCGGCAAAGTTTTTCACGAAGAGCCCGCCATCACGCACTACGGTCGCCCGGGAACGGGCAACAAGCTCGTGCGCGGCATGTGTTTCACCATTGAGCCCATGATCAACGGCGGCGATTGGCGAAGCAAACTCCTGAAAGACGGTTGGACGGCAATCACTCCAGACGGCAAGCCTAGCGCGCAATTCGAGCACACAATTGCACTGGTTGGTGATGGAATCGAAATTCTCACCGCACTCCCAGACGACCCCATCGCTCTGCGTGCCCGGGAACTTGGGGCAAAAATCCTCTGGCCTGAGCTCGCCTGATTCAGTCCGCTCCAAAATAAATCTCCTGCCAGAGAGATCACTGCAGCCTTACTTTTTAATCAAACAAATGCTCTCGTGCGTTCATCCTGAGCGCACTACTCTCCTCTGCAGTCTGCAATTCAAAGGAGGCCAACATGAGCAGCAACATCGATCTCTGGCGCAATCGTGGTGTCGTCCCCTCAAAATTCTGGAATGCACCCCTCTCTTCGAATTTTTTTAGACGCATGGATCGCCTGTTCGAAGACGTGATGAACGAATTTTCTGACTTCGGAACACGCGAGAGCGCGCTCCAAGGCTATGAGCCTGCATGTGATTTGATTGAGCGTGACAATGAATTCATGTTGTACATCGACCTTCCCGGGATGCACTCAAAAGACGTCAATTTGGAAATCGTGGGCAACACGCTTGTTATTTCGGGTGAGCGTAAATTTGAACGCAAGGAGGAAAAAGCAGGCACGCATTACCACGAGCGTCGGATTGGAGCCTTCGAACGTAGAATTAATTTGCCCGAAAACATCAGTCCGGAGAAAATCCAGGCCAATTTTGATTCTGGCGTATTGACCCTCACATTACCCAAGACGGGTCAATCGCAGCGACACAAGATCAACATTCACGAGAATCAGAGCGCATCAGGTGAAGTGAAAATCGAAGGCAAAACAGAGCACAAAAGGTCAGCTTAAAGATAGGAGAGTGCACCCATGACAGCTGCCCCAAAGCGCCTGACCACGGCAACACTTTTTGTCGCTACCGCTCTGGGCGGCTGTCAATCGACAGCTCAGGCAGAGAAAAACGCACAACAACCCGAGGCTGCAAAACCGATTGCAGTTACCCCTACTCCAATGCCTGAGCCCGCTCAGGGAATGCGTCCCATGATGGGCGGATGGCATCACCGTTCGCCCTACGGACAACTCTATCTTGCGGGAAAGGCTGTCGTCGTCGAAGGAGAAATTCTCAAAACAACAACGACAGTTCCCATGCCACAAATGGCTCAGGGCATTCAGGTGATCCTAAAAACCTGCGACGGTGAAAAAACCATCCACCTGGGTCCTTCCTGGTTCATTGACCCGCAGGAGTTCACGCTGACTCCCGGAGACAAACTCAAAGTCGAGGGTCGTGCAGTGACTCTCGGGCAAGAGACGATCATAATGGCTCAAAGAATCCAGAAGGGGAGCCAGAGCCTCGTGTTGCGCGACGAGAGCGGTTTTCCATTCTGGGCTGGAGGGCGAATGATGATGGAGCAGCACAAAAGCAAAGCCCGCCCCCCCTTCCCGGCCTTAACGCTCAATCTCAAACCCCTGGAATCGCGTTGTTTTAAAAATCTGCTATAAATTATTCAAAAGAAGCCCATTGACTCCACTTATGGGCTTTGTTAGCCCATAAGTCGGTCGGTGTGTGTCATTTCGACAATCCAATCGGCTTCTCAGCAGTCCGGAGGTTTCGCATGTTTTCATGGCGTCCTAGCAACCTGTTTAGAAACCCGATAGCCGCCACCGCACTGATCCTCACCACCGCATCCTTGGCAAACGTGGCTCCTGCCTTTGCGCAGCGGAACTCTCGCAACCGCCCAGGGCGCCCGACTCCCGTAGCCCAACCCAAGCCGCCGCAGCAGGGAAATCCCTCGAACAACGCACTTGGCAAAGCCACTCCCGACAACGCCCTCGTGAGCAAATCAACTCGCGGATGTGCCGCGGGGAGTCTTGTGACTGTGGCGACCTACAATGTTGAAAACTTCTGGGACGACGTTGAAGAGAACTCAGGCAGCAACAACTACGACGAATACAAAAAAGGTGGTTCGAACTGGTACGCCGAGCAAATGTATATCAAGAAGGCCATTAACTTTGCGGACGCGATCCGCATGGCAGGCGCCCCTGATATCGTCGCAATGCAAGAAATTGAGAGTGCGAACAACACAAGCCGCACACTTGAAATCATGAAACCTTACGTTGAGAGCATGGGCTACAAATACTTTGCTCTCGGTCAACAGAACTCAAAAAATCCGGTCTCCGTAACGACTGCTGTCATGAGCAAGTACCCTATCAAATCGAACATGAATCTCGACTTCAACATGTCAGAAGGCGGCAGCGCCTCGACTGGCTCTCAAGAAGACGGCGTGATGCAATCGAGCTCGTCAGCTCGCGATCCACAGGTGGTTACCATCGACGTCAATGGCAACCCACTGCGTCTTTACACCGCACACTTCAAGAGCCGCCGCGGTGATTTTGCTGTCGGTGAAAGAATGCGCGTTGCTGCAGCAGAACTCATCAAAAAAGACATCGAAAAACAGGTTCAATCGACTCCCTCTCTCGATGTACTGGTGATGGGTGATTTCAACGCCAACGAAAACGAGAGACCACTGACCGAAGCACTGATGGCCATCGATGACAAAAATGTCTTCAAGCGCAATATCAGTGACGACCGCATGTACAATTTCTGGTTCGAGCTTCCCGCCGCCGAGCGCTGCTCCTACATGCATGGTGGCGCACTGCAGTGCCTCGACCATATTCTTTCCACAGCGTCTTTGTTCGACGGCAAGGGCTTGGATTTCGTGGAAGGCTCCTTCCAAGTTGTTGGCCACAATGGCGGCGAGGCTGCAAGCAAACTTGTGAAGTCTGACGGACTCACACCCTACCGTTGGGGAATGCAGAAGTCTGACCGTGGTTCACGCTTTACCGGCACCGGCTATTCCGACCATCTCCCGCTCGTTGCTACCCTCAAGATTGCAAGCCGCTGCAAGACGGTGCGCTAACGCTAAAAACAAAGTTCATTTTACAAAGCTGCGCAGTCCGATTATGCATTGTCGTAAGAGGGCTGCGCAGACGCTTTTTTTGTGTCACGAATGAATCCTTGCTCCGACGGCTCCTTCTCTTTGTTTGCAACCAGCAGCAGAAGAAACCAGCGGGAGGATTCAGCCATGCGCAAAAAACCACGCAAAATTGCCAGCCGCAAACGTAAAAAGAAACGCGAAAATTACACCGACGACGAAACACCCACGCCAGACTCACTGGAGCGACTGCCTCCCATCAATCGCAGGGATGTTCCGTCGAATATCGATCCTGGAGTTGCACATTGTCCGAAAGCCACGAAGAAGAGCTCCTGAAAATCGTTGAAGTGTCTGAGGCGAAGACTTGCCCGTGCGGAAACAACCACCGCAGCCATTATGTTAGCCAAATCGGGGAATATACCGGTTGGGGATGGTTCTGGGTGCTCTTTGGAGTGACCACCGAACCCGTGCGAGTCAAGTTTGTGTGCCGCAAATGCCAGACCATTGTGGGAGTAAGCGAAGATAAACGCATTCTTCGGCGGGACGTTTAAAGCTCACCTGCGCTCGCACGCGTTCTCAACTCGGCTGCCTTCTTGCGGATGGCTAGTTTCTCATCCTCGCTTTTTTTCTCCCAGACACTCCACATCATTCCCATACGGCGGGCAAATGAGGGTCGATGCGCCTGATTTTGTTTGGTGGTCGCGATAAAATCCCAGTACAGGGCATTGAACGGACAGCCATCACTTTCGAGTGTTTTCTTCGGATCAAACGCACAGGACTTACAGAAAAGACTCATTTTGTTGATGTAGTTCGCACCAGAAACATAGGGTTTAGTAGCGAAAACTCCGCCGTCTGCAAACTGACTCATTCCCAACACATTGGGTGTCACAACCCATTCGTACGCGTCGAGATAAACAGCCCAAAACCAATGATTCACCTCGTGCGGGTTAACATGAGCCAAAAGTGCAAAGTTACCTAACACCATCAGGCGTGTAATGTGATGCGAGTAAGCATGCTGCTCAACATGCTTGACGACCGACGAAAGACAATTCATGCGAGTCGGATGACCCCAGTAAAGTGGCGGTAATTTTTCACCGAAACCAAAGAAATTTGCTGTCTGATAGTCGGCACGGTGACGCCGATAAATAAGTCTCAAAAACTCTCGCCATCCAAGAATCTGGCGAATGAACCCCTCTCTTGAAGCCAGCGGAACTTCAGCCGGCGCTGCCTCGGCAGCCTGCAGAATTTCCTGTGGAGACAAAACCTGGAGGTTCATCAGCGGCGACAAGCCCGAGTGAAAAAGCCCCACCGAACCAGCCACCATGGCATCTTCATATGGACCAAATTGATCGAGTCTTTTAGTAATAAACTCTCTCAGAAAAACCCGCGCTGACTTGAGATGCGTTGGGAGATTCGGCCTTTGAAAAGCTCCAAATCGATCAGAAGGCAAGTGCTCTCGCAAACGCGTCTCTACCTGCGCATAGATATCGAGATCAACTTTATCGCACCAATCTTTTTCCAGGAAGTCCGCAGGAGGCTGCTTATCCCATGCAGAAAGAGGAGGCCGACGATTGTCCTCGTCGAAATTCCACTGCCCACCCAACGGCTTACCCTTCTCCATGAGAATTCCATGTTTCGTGCGCATCGCACGATAGAAAGTCTCCATGAGATAAGGTGGCTTCGCCGGCAGCATGCTGTCGTCAGCCAGAAAAAAAACATTCGGGTGAACCACACATTTACTCTTCAAATCAGCCTTCAGCCAATCGAGTGCACGTGGCTCGCTTGGCTCAACCACATGCACTTCAGCGGCGCCGAAAGAATTGACCACTTCAGTGAAGGTGTGCGGTGAGAACTCTACGTATTCGAATAACGTGGGTAGTTTCTTTTTTTTCATCTCAATCGCAAAGCGGCGCATACAGGCAAAAACATACATGAGCTTCTGTGGGTGATACGGAAGCCAATCCGCGCGAGGCAGAGATTCAATCATCAAAAGGAGGTCGCTCTCTGAACTCAGTTTCATCTCTAAAAATGGATGAGACTCGCTCAATTGATCGCCCAAAATGAGAAAAATGCGTTTAACACTGTTTTTCTTTTGCATCTGGGTCCTCGTCTTTTCTTGGGTCGAATCTGTGTTCGATGAGTTTGATGCGGGAATCTTTTTTTTCCAAATCCTGTTCAAGAAAAAAGCATTCATTCATTTCAACAAGAGATGAACGCTTAAATGGAAGTGTCTCCATCCTGGTCGTAACATGCCGAGGAGATGCGGGTTTTTAGCTCGACATCTTACGAGGAAGGGAGGAAAACTCATGAGCACTCAGGAGCACGAAGGCAAAGAGCACACTCGCACAGATGTGAGCAAACGTCCCTCAGGAAAAATGACAGTCGAGGAAGCGGGACGCAGAGGTGGTGAACGCACGGCACAAACGCGCGGCCACGAGTTCTATCAGTCTATTGGCCGTAAAGGCGGCGAGGTTGTCAGCAAAGACAAACAGCACATGGCAGCCATCGGTCGAAAAGGGGGAGAAGCCGTGAGCCGGGATCGGGCTCATATGGCTCTCATTGGTCAAAAAGGAGGCGAGGCACGCAGCCGACACTTCAAGCAACGGCAGGTCGAAAAAAAGAAAATGCAAGAAGCTCCTGAGAAAACACAATCGGTCAAACCCGGCGAAGCTGCATCTGCTTCTGATTTTAGCAAGCTGGCTGCAAGTGAACAGGAAAAAGCCGGCTGACACCGACTTGACGCCATTAGCGCGGCTCGTGCAAAAAAATGGCCTATTGACCAATATTAAAGAGCTCTTCGGTTGCTGAAATCGCCCTCGGGCTGCTTTGCAGTTTGGGGCTAATTGCGTTACCGTTCCGCGCAGTTCGCACACCACAATCCGTGGTGGCAAACGCAAGAACAGACAGATTTCCAGCAATGGTGGAGACCCTATCCCATGGCAAGTTCTGCTACTCTCTCGAAAGCTTGGCTGAGCGAAGTCGAGCTTCTAGACCTCGCACTTGAGAAACCTGAACAAAGCACTTCAAGCTTGGCCTCACCAGGCACCGAGTCCTCGCCGCCCACATCCGCCTTGGGCAGCGGCAATGTCGAACAGCAGATTCAACAGGGTCTGATGTCTACTTTGCGCGGCGGTCTGGATGCAGCCGTGCCATGGTTCCTGGGTCAAATGCCACCCTTGTATCAATTCATCACACCACGCGATGAGCGTCTCGAACACCTGACTGAAATCGTGTCGGGAAAAGTTCTGACACACGGCCAGCAAATGGAACGTTGGAATAGCCAGAATAGTACATCAACAATCATCGCCTCCGGTGAAGACGGACACGCGGCCGTGCGCCTTGCTCCACGGCTCGGACGCGAGCAAGCCAAGTACGTGTCCTATTTCCTCTCCAACGACAAACGCGTCGCCATCTGCTCTACTGTGCAGTCGGCCTACAAATCAGGAGCCCAGTGGGGAACTCCCGAACGGCAGCAAAAGAAAACAGCTGTCTTGCATGCACTTTCGATGAAGCCAGATGGTGAGGTCGAAAATTATCTGAACTGCATCGACTCCGACACCCTCGAGCGTACGACAGCCAAAATGCTCGCAATTGGGTTTTCGGCGCTCAAGTATTGTCAGGAAAATGAAAATGCCTACGTCAACTTGACCACTCTGAATGACGCTAAGGAAACATGCTTCCGTGTTGACATCGGCCTCAAAGGCTTCCCCCTGACAGCTGGCCTCGAGAATGTCATCGGTATTTTCAACCGCTACAGTTTCAACGTGCGCCGATCGCTCGGATTCGAGGTTCGCCTCCAGGACAACCAACAATTCGCAGTCTTGCAAATCGTTGCTGCAGCTCAATCAGGCGAGAAGGTCGATCCCAACTCCACCCCCTGGGGTCGGGTCATGAAAGCCCTCAAGGCTTTGAATTATGTCGACCACGGTGATGAATTCTCCGCCCTCATGCAAGGCAGCAACCCGCGCAGCCTGAACGAAACAAACCTTATCCGCGCCATCGCAAACTGGGCTCACATCTTTCTCACAAAGGTCAACCCCTACTACTATGCGCTTGATCGAGTCTCGAAGGTTATCGTGCGCAACGAAACATACATGGAACAGTGCATCCGCTTTTTCCGAGCTCGTTTCGACCCGCGCTTCGATGGCGATCGCAAGGGCCGTTCAGCAGAAGTCTCGCGCATTATTGAGGGTATGCTGGTTGACATCCAGGATGACGTCGAACGCAATATTCTGCGCGAAGGTTTCAACTTCATGCAGAACGTCCTCAAAACCAACTACTTCCTTATTTCGAAGGGTGGTCTCTCGTTCCGCGTTGATCCCAAATGCCTCAACAAGGATTTTTATCCAGAATCCCCCTACGGAATCTTCTTCATCATTGGTCGTGACTTCCGTGGATTCCAGGTGCGTTATCGCGACATCGCTCGCGGTGGCGTGCGCGTGGTCATGCCGCGCACACCTGCCGACTACGACAACGCTCTCGCCGGCGTGTTCGATGAAGTAAATGGCCTTGCGTATGCGCAGCAAATGAAAAACAAGGACATCCCCGAGGGCGGCTCGAAGGCCGTGTTTGTGGTTCGGCCGGGTGGAAATCGCCACCTCGCTGTGAAGGCAGCGGTCTCTGGTCTCCTCGACCTCATCACACTGGATGCAAAAACTGGAAAGTTAGCTGCTGGAATCATCGATTATCTTGGTCAGGAAGAAATCATTTATCTTGGTCCCGATGAAAACATGACCGACGACCTCATCGTGTGGGTCATCGAGCACGCGCTTTATCGCGGCTATAAATATGCCTACGCTTTTATGTCGAGTAAGCCTGATTTCGGTATCAACCACAAAACCTACGGCGTGACTTCTGAAGGGTTGAACGTCTACCTCGACAACGTTTTGCAATACCTTAAGCTCAACTCTCCACAATCGACCTTCCGCGTTAAAATGACCGGTGGTCCCGACGGTGACGTGGCAGGAAACGAATTGAAAATCCTACATCGTGAATACGGAGAGCGCGCGCGCGTGGTGGCTGTAGGTGATGGCTTCGGTGCAGCATTTGACCCAAGCGGCCTGAACTGGGAGGAACTGCTTCGCCTTGTGCGTGAGAGCAAGTCGATTGTCGAATTCAGCAAATCGAAGCTCAGCGGCGATGCTAAGGCGTTTGTGATTTCTGCAGACACCAAGGAAAATATCAAAGTCCGTGACAACCTCTACGCCAACGTTGAGGCAGAGATTTTCATTCCAGCAGGGGGCCGCCCATACACAGTAAAAGAGTCCAACTGGCAGCGCTTCCTCAAGGCCGATGGCTCACCAAGCTCGCTTGCCATTGTTGAAGGTGCCAACATCTTCTTCACCGCTGATGCGCGCAAGAAACTTGTTCAGAGTGGCGTTGTGGTTATCAAAGACAGCTCTGCTAACAAAGCAGGCGTGATCTGTTCTTCGTATGAAATAATTGCTTGCCTTACGCTTTCACCCGAAGAATTCGCAGCCCTGAAAACCACCTACGTGAATCAGGTTGTGCAAATTCTGCGCGACAAAGCCGACAAAGAGGCGAAGTTGTTGTTCCGTGAATGGCAGAAGCGCGGTCAGGAAACCAACCTGGTTGACCTGAGCTATGAAGTATCCGCTGAAATCAACAAGGCGAAAGACATTACCCGTGAACGTCTGAACCGCCTGTCAGATTCCGAGCTCTCTGCAGAGAAATTCAACTTCATTCTCTACCAACACTGCCCACAGATTTTGGTCGAAAAATACCGCGACCGAATCGTTTCGCGTCTGCCGCGCGCGCACAAAATTGCAATCATGAGTGCGTACATGGCCAGCCATCTTATTTATAAAGAAGGTCTTAAGTGGCTCGATACTCTCGACTCCGAGCAAGTCTTTAAAATGGCACTCGAGTATATCGATGCAGAGCAAGCAGTTGATCGAATGATCATTGATGTCAGCAACAGCACACTGCCTGAAAAGGATAAGCTGCTTGCGATTCTCAAGGGTGCAGGTGCAAAACAACTTGCAGCCAGCCGGATCTGAGCTTTTCATATTGAGGCGATTAGAATGCGTTCGAACGAGGAAGTTACTACTGTTTCCGAGAATTTCACAGTTCTGAAATCGACACTGCGTCCTCGTTTATTCTTTCTCTTCTGCAGTTTCGCGACAGCCTGGGTGCTCTTCCCCATGCTTCCGCCCCTGCTCACGGGTGCTGTGCTCGCGTTCTTAAGTGAGCCAAGCACGCGCTGGTTGCACCGCCGTTTCAATGCACGCCGCGGTTCCCTGAGAGCCACAAGTCTCTCGCTTCTCACCATTCTTTTGATAGCGGGCTTGTTTCTCCTTCCTTTCATCGTCGTGGTTATCGGAACTCTCGAGCGCATCTCCGAGAGTGTTCGTGCTCTTGCGGGTGAGGGCTCGATCAACGGCCTCATCCAGAGCTGGATTCAACATCTTCGCGTTCTTCCGGAGCGGTTTGCTTTGCCTGTTGAACCCGAGCAATTGAGCAACCTTCTCACTCAGGCTGCACAGACAGCTCTTGGCTGGCTCGGGAACACAACCGGTGGACTTGTGGCTCAGGCACCCTCTGCAGTGTTTTTTGCGACCCTTGCGCTCGTCAGCTGGGGCTATTGCCTGTGGAAGGGGCGTTCGCTGCGCATTCAGGTGCTCCGCTTTCTCTTGCCTTTTGCCGAAGAGCGGAAGACTTTGCGGCTCACCTTTGCAGCTATGCTGAAATCACTCGTGGCAGCCAACATTCTCGTTTCACTTATCCAGGCTGCAATCATCGGCCTTTTTCTGGCCTTTACTGGGGTTCCCCATGCGTTCCTGTGGACCTCTTTGGCCTTCTTCGCATCCTTCATTCCGGTTGTCGGCACTTTGCCTGTAACTCTGGGAGGAGCGTTGTGGTGCTGGACCGTGGCGGACAGCCTTCCCAAAACGATTGCGCTGGTGGTGTGCACCTTTGTAGCCGGCACAGCGGACAATCTGCTGCGGCCGCTGCTCGCGCGCGGCGCTGGGGCTCTCGATTCATTCTGGCTCTTTTTGGCGATATTGGGTGGCCTTGCGCAATTTGGAGTTGCAGGATTCATCCTAGGGCCGTTGGCGCTCGCACTGTGCCTAGCGTCAGCCGTAACCCTCCGGCAAAAACTGAAACCAAATTTGAGTGAAACACCCTCATGCGCAACCTCAGAGAATTCATCGCAGCCTTAAGGAAACGTGGTGAAGTTCAGGATATCGACGTTGAAGTCGACCCTCATCTCGAACTCGCCGAAATTCATCGCCGCGTCATAGAGAACAACGGCAAGGTTCTTTTTTTCAAAAAAGTAAAAGGGAGCCCATTTCCGGTTGTCACCAACCTTTTTGGTAATGTATCGCGCATTGAACTAGCCTTTGGCGATCGCCCTGAAAAATTTGTTCAGCGCGCTGCTGACCTGGTGCATCATGCGCTGCCGCCGCGGCTGAGCACCTTCTGGGGCGCGCGCGATTTGGCTTTCGATGCCCTCAAAATCGGACTCAAGAAAAAAAGAAATGCGCCCGTTTTCGAAGTTGAAAGTCCGCTCATTCCGGGACGTGGACTCGATGAACTCCCTGCGCTTGTCCAGTGGCCTGAAGACGGCGGACGTTTTGTGACCTTGCCGCTGGTTTATACGCAGCACCCCGACTCCGGCAAACACAACCTCGGCATGTACCGCATTCATATCTACGATGAAAAAACCACCGGAATGCACTGGCAAATCCACAAGGGTGGTGGCTTTCATTACGCAGCAGCGCAAGCTCAAAACAGAAGTCTGCCCGTCAACCTTCTGATTGGCGGCCCCCCTGCACTCATGCTCTCGGCAATCGCGCCACTGCCCGAGGACATTCCGGAGCTGATGCTCTGCAGTCTTCTGCTCGGCGAAAAACTCCCACTGACATCGCGCGATGACCTCCCCTACCCCGTGGTGAGTGAAGCAGAGTTCGCCATTGTGGGTGAAGTGCCACCGCATGTGCGCCGATCGGAAGGCCCATTCGGCGATCACTACGGCTATTATTCACTTGCGCACGACTACCCCGTCTTTAATGTGAAGCGGATGTTCCATCGCAAAGACGCCATCTATCCGGCAACTGTGGTGGGTAAACCACGTCAAGAAGATTTTTATATCGGCGATTATCTCCAAAAGCTTTTGTCACCGCTCTTTCCAATCGTCATGCCGAGCGTCATTGAGCTCAAAACCTACGGGGAAACGGGCTTCCATGCACTCGCTGCTGCACGTGTCAAAGACCGCTACGAGCGTGAGGCCATCTCGAGTGCACTTCGCATTCTCGGAGAAGGACAACTCTCACTGCAAAAGTTTTTGATGCTCACTGACGGAACGGTGGATCTCAACAACTTCAAAGAGACCTTGGTTTACTTTTTGGAGCGCTCCAACTGGGAGAAAGATCTGTTTGTCATCAGCAACGTCAGCCAAGACTCACTCGATTACAGTGGCCCAAAAGTGAACGAAGGGAGCAAGGGAATTTGGTTGGCTCTGGGACCTGCAAAACGAAAACTTTATGCTGAGCCGCCGACACAGCTCCCCTCGGGCATCCGCAATGCCAAAGTCTTTGTTCCGGGCTGTCTTGTGGTGAGTGGTCCGGCATACAAAGATGCCAAGAACTTTGTCAGCGAAATTGCAAACCATCCGTCACTCGCACCGTATGAATTGGTTTTGGTTGTCGACGATGTTGAAGAGGCAACACAAAATGAAGAAAAATTCCTGTGGAGCTGGTTCACACGTTTTGAACCTGCGGCTGATATTCATGCCGCAGAGATGACCCATAAACGCTTCCACACGGCACTTAAGGCGCCTGTGTTTTTCGATAGCCGGATGAAACCTTGGTATCCCGGCACTGTAGAACCACACCCGGATACAGTGAAGCTAGTGGACAACCGCTGGAGCCAGTATTTTAGCTGAGTCGCACTCAAGCGGCTCAGTGTGCAAACTCAACCTGAGTGCACTTCAAGCGCGCCCAAGCTCAACGATGGTGTAATCTTTCTTGCCTTTCCGAATGAGTAGACCACCGCACTCGTGGTCAAAATCTTTGAGTTGCACCTTGTAGGCGACGTCGGTGCACTTCTCGCCATTGAGGAGAAGCCCGTTACCCTGCACAATGCGGCGCGCATCACTCTTGCTCGGACACACACCGACCTTTGCCAAAAGCGAAATCACGTCGATACCAGCTTCGATTTCTGCGGCAGCGATAGCCACGCGCGGTGCAGCAGAAAGGTCGCCGCCACCCTCGAAAAGAGCGCGTGCAGCAGCAAGCGCCTTGTCAGCTTCTTCCTGACCATGCACCAGCTGAGTGACCTCCCAAGCCAGACGCTCTTTGGCCTTGTTGGGATTGCTCTCTGGTGAACACAACTCGCGAATTTCAGAAAGTGGCAAAAACGTTAGCTGTCGCAGAGTCTGCTCAACATTTTCGTCGGGAATATTCCTCAAATACTGAAAGAAGTCGTAGGGCGAGGTCATCGATGGGTCGAGCCAAATGGCGTTCCCGGAGGTTTTTCCAAGCTTGCGACCCTGCGAATCAACAATCAGCGGCTGCGTAAAACAAAACGCCTGCTTATGCTCAACCCGACGAATCAGATCCACGCCCCCCAAAAGATTAGACCATTGGTCATTACCACCCGTTTGAAGGAGGCAATTGTGGGTTCGGAAGAGCTCCAAGAAGTCATACGACTGCAACAGCTGGTAGCCCATCTCCATGAAGGTCAAACCATGCTCGAGTCGTGATTTGTTCACATCCGCTGAGAGAAGTTTGGCAACCGTGAAGTGAACCCCGACATTGCGCGCGAAATCAAGCCAGCTCATAGGCCCAATCCAATCAATGTTGTTCACAAACAGCGGTGCATTCGGAACGTCGAATCGGAAATAGCGCTCCACGAGCTTCGTGAAGTTGGCAATGTATCCCTTAATGTCATCTTTGGTGTTCATGGGACGCATGTCGGTGCGCCCGGTGGGGTCACCAATCAGACCGGTCGCACCGCCAAAAAGCACAATAGGGCGCAGGCCGTGATCTTGGGCACGACGCAAACCCAGCAATGGCACCAAATGTCCGAGGGTAAGGCTTTTAGCCGTTGGATCGAAACCACAATACACACCCGGATAAACACGAGGACTGCTTGCGGCCGCCGTTTGCAGCGACTGCACGAGCGCAGCGCCATCATTGGTCTGCTCAATCAGGCCGCGTTCTTGCATGTGTGTAAAAAAGTCCAACATCTTCCTCTCCCCAACACCACCTAGTTCCAACGACGTATCATTAATATCGAAGTCCATTCTTGGCAAAGCCGGCATTTTTTTCCGCAACCTGAAGCCCAAAAAATTGAACCTGAGCCCGATACGACAAGCTTTCTTTCTGCGCCTGTCGCACTTCTGACCCCCTGCAGAAATTGAGCTCATGTGAGTCGCCTGGATAGGTCATCCTCACACCGGAGGGTTCTGAACTCATGAATCCGCAGGCGCTCGAGTCAGACTACATGACCCTGTGTCAGACGCTGGAAGCGAAGGTCACCGGGCTCGTAGCTCTTTGCCCTGCGATTCAAGGATTTTGGACTCTCTGGTGCAAGGAGCATCGGAACGTCGCGCAGGGCATGGGCTCGCGTGAGCTCAGCCAGAGCCGGAGTCAGGAAGCTGATCCACGCTGGGCGGAGTTCATGAAACGGCGACAACGGATGGTTTCGGCGCTTGGACAGGGTCTGAAGTCTTCAGGCACCTCCGAGGAACTGAGGCAATCTGTGCAACAGCTTCTTGCCGAACATGATCGGTGTTTTGTGGACTTGCTTCAGAAGGAATTGGAGCGAGTCAAAGTACAAATGACAGCCGCATTTGCAGTGAAACGAACAGTCTCTGCGTATGCACAAACGGCTCAATTCCGGGGAGAGTAGGGATGCTGAAGGTGGATAAGAAAAACCAGACGGCTCAGAAGGCAAACAGCGCTGCTGCCACTGCGGAGAAAAAGGATAACGGCCAGAAAAAAGCTGCTCCTGCACCTCGTCCCTCTAAGCTGGACACACTGAAGGTGAATCCAAATATCGACAAGCTTATCGACATCATCGAGCGCATGAAACAACATCCTGATCAGAGCCAACCAGCCAAGCAGAATGCGAGCCGAGTGTCGCAGATGGGTAAGAAGGTAGCATTCGTTGCGCCGCTCCTGCCACACCACTGCGAGCTTGAGATCTGGAACGCGGTTGTGCGTGAAACTGGCGTTTCGGGCGTCATTATTACTGCAAATCAGGAAGAGCGCTCGTTTCAAACTTTCGTTGAAACATGCAACCTGGCGAATATTCCAGTGGCGCTGACCTGCAAAGCACTCGAAACAACCCTGGAAAACAAATCCTTCCTCGGTGGTCTCGAGAACGAAATCCGCGATGCGGAGGTCGTTGTTGCCGTGGGTGAAGCATCTCTCTCAACTTATCAGGCACTCAAGGCGCGACGCTCGCTACAAAACAGACTGCTCGTCTGGCAAAACGCGCCCCGTCCTCCCGCAACTCTCGGTCTGTGGCGTGCGACCCCATTCGCTGCTCTCCCTCCGCAGATGACTCGCGAAAAAACCATCCGTCGTGAGGTTCTGAGAACCTGCGATGCAATCATTTCTCTCGACAAGGAAGGTGCATCGTGGGCTTACCTTGAGGAGGTTAATCCTCAGCGTATCCGCCGCATCAACCGCGGAGTGAACACACAAATTTTCAATCTGGAAAAGTGGGATGCGAACAAACGAGACATCCGCAAGGCTCTCGGAATCGCAGCCAACGACTTCATCTTCCTCCAGACAGGACCATTGGAAGTCGACTCCGGAGCTCTTGATACAGTTTATGCATTCAAGAGTCTGCTGCAGAGCCACAATAAACTCGTCGGCAAGGTCAAGCTATTGTTCTGCAGCACGGGTTCCGCAAGTGCAGATGTGCGCCAAGCGATTGTTGACCTGCAGATTGAAGACCATGTCTTCTTCCTAAACCCGAGCGATTCGGGCAACAAGCTGTTGGTCGGAAACCAGCTCTCACCCTTGATTGCTGCGTGCGATGTTTTGATTCACAGCCCCGTTGCACCGAGTAACGGTAGTCCACATCGATTCCTCGACACCACCTACGACATCCTCTGTGGCATGGCTTGTGGCGTAACGATTGTGTCAAATGGCTTTGGTTGGGTTGGCGAATTTGCAGGCCGCTTCTACAAAACATTCGCAGGCGGCAACATCCACAGCCTTTCACGAACAATGTTTGAGTCGATCGAAAAACGTGAAAAGCTTACCAACGTCAGACGTGCAGCATTCAAGGCCGTTGAGAACGAACTCAACTTCCAACAAGCTGCCGATGAATTTGGTAAAATTATTGTCAATGCACTTTCAGGACCGCAGCTGCAGGACAACAATTCAGCCGACGCAGTTTTCGACCAAATCGAAAAAACCATTCAGGGCAAGCAGTATCTTGATGCCATCGTTCTCATAAACAAAGCCTTTAGCATCAATGAAATTACCACCACACAGCGTGCGAACCTGTTCCGCCACATCGGCGACTGCTTCACCAAGCTCGGTGATCTGGAAAACGGCACAGCAAACTACACGCGCGCATTGGAACTTGATCCCTACTGTGCAAAATCACTGATTGGCCTTGGAACCATTGCTCTTCAGCAGCACAACTACAACGTTGCGGTTCCTCAATTCCAGAAGGCTGTAGGTCTCTCGCCCCGCGATGATATGGCTAGCCTTGGTCTGGGCCTCGCATTCGAAGGACTCGGTGAACTCGAGGAAGCACGCCGCTGGACAAGCCGCGCTTGCAATCTGAACATCGAGAACACAGTTGCGATCTTCAACTTGGTCAAGCTCGCTTACGACACAGAAGTTTTCGCTGAGGCAGAAGAGGTCGTTTCCCGCCACGTCGGCCAGCATCCGCACGATATCAACATGATATTCACGCTCGGAGGACTCGCCTTCCGTGGAGGAAAATTCGATGAGGCAACTAAGCTCATGGAAAACATTCTGCTGCTTGACCCAATGAACAGCCGAGCACACGGATTGATCGCTCAGATTCAAAGAAAAAACGAGACTCGTCGCCAGGCCTGAGTGCTGGCGTTCAGGCGGAAAAAAGGGAGGGGAGCAAATATGGCTGATGTGCGCATCAATGGACGACGTCTGGTTCTCCTGCAGCAGGAAAGAAACATCCAGTCGTTGGTCGACAAGCTCGACAACATGGCAACTAGAAGTAACAGCTGCCTCACGGCGCTTCACGTGAACGGCAACGAAATCGACCTCGACGACACCGCAACTATTGCTGGCTCTGAGCTCGGCGAAGCTGATGTTGTCGATGCTCGCATTGAAAACACGGCTCAACTGGCATTTGAAAGCCTCCAAGTCGCACAGGAGATGGCTGAGCTTTTGGTGTTCGATATTAAAGTCACCACATTGAAGCTTTGGGACTCAAATACCTTTGCTGAAAAAGAGATGGACGCGCTGCTCAAGGACTGCCACACATTCCTCACACTTGGTGCTCATCCTCTCGACCTGCTGCAACGTTCACCTCTTGAGCTCAGCGCAACAGCACAAGAATGTTTGCGTGAGCTCGACAAAATTGCGCAGAACATTGAGGACGCAACCTTGCTGGCAGTTCACATGCAACTCAAAGACACCTGCCATGTGCTGGTCGGGCGCGTTATGCCGTGCATCGAGCGCTGGCTGGGTCTCACAGCTGCATTTGCCAAAGAGCTGGAAATCGACCGGCTTGAACGCCCGAACCTCGGAGAAGCTTCCGAAGTCGTGCCCTTTAGGCCTATTCCAGGCCAAGTACCCGTTATCGTAACGCGCTGATTTAGCAATAGTAAATTGAGCGCACAGGATGCAAGCGGGCTTCCTTGACGGGGAGCCTCTTTTTTTTGCTCGAACCGCCGATCTACTGTCCGAGGAGTCGCGTTCTGCGGAGGACTCATGCGTGTTGCTCTAAATTATATAAGGTTGCGCAGCCTGGCCAGCGCAGCAGCTGTTTGGACAGTTGCAGGCTCGAGCCATGGAGTCGCGGCAGAACTGCAGCGTGAATACGTGTCCGCTCCTCTGCTCGGATCCGGCAACGCGGGAACGACCGATGTCTACGGACTGGATTCATTGTTCTATAACCCTGCCAACTTGGCGCGCACTCCGAAAGTTGTCGGTGATGTGGTTCTTGTCAGTCCTCACATCGAGGCGAGCCAGAATGGCTTGAGCCTTTATAAAGACATCCAGTCCAATAAAAACATGCTCGACGTTGTGGGTGGTGCGGTTGGACGCCCCGTTTCACTGGCGTTGCAAAACGCAACAGGTGCCAGCTTCCGACGCACGGCGTTTGCGCTCTTCCAACGTGCTGATCTCGACATTGCGGTGAAGAATAATCCTATTTCGGGAATACCTGTTGCGACAGCGGCATCGGCAGTACGCGCAGGTGTCGCCTTCGGCCTCGGTCGCAGCTTTTCAGGGAATGCACTCCATTTCGGGGTTACGGGACTCATCGTTCAAAAGGCAGAGGCACAGCTCGAGGTGTCAGCACTCGATGCACAAACGAAACTCGGAAAATCGGGTGGCAAAAGTGTTTTGGATGATGCGGTAAAACGCGGCGTTGGTGTTGGTGCACATGCGAGTTTAATGCTCACCCCTGGTGGTGCATCTTCGCCTGAGTTTGTGCTCGTCGCGCGAAACCTGGGGTTAAGTTATGGCGTCGGCGGCAAACCCTCGAGTGAGCAACCCAGTGCTGAAATCCAGACCATAGATTTCGGATTTTCACTCCAACCAGGTACAAAAAAAAGCCGCTCGAGAATCTCACTCGACCTCGACGACGTACTCAACAAATCAAAGCAGAATATCTACAAAAGACTACACATGGGCGCGGAAGTTACATTCTCCGAGATTCTTGGTGTCCTTGGTGGATTGAATCAAGGTTATTCGACCTACGGCATCTTCATCAACAGCAAAATTATTCGTATCGACGCAGGTCTCTTTGCTGAGGAGATGGGAAAATATCCAGGTGATAGCAAAAACCGAAGTTACTACGGACGCGTCAGCGTGGGGTGGGCGAAATGAGAATGCTAACGATCAGCATTGCGGCCTGCATGTTTCTGAGTTCAGCACAATTTATTGTTGCATGCGGGAGCGGAAACGTCTTCGAAAAGGCTGTTCAGCGCAGCGAGGCCGAAAAAGCACAAGCAGCGCTTGAATCCGGTGACGTCGATTCGGCAATTTCCACTCTGGAAGAATATCTCAAGAACAACCCAAACGATTCCGGTGCGCGTTCAATGCTGGCCAATGCATATCTTAAGAAGTCTGGTGTTGACCTGCTTAAGATTGGCAGCTCGGTATCAAGTGGCACAGAGGGCAAATCGGATTGGTCGACTGTCAGTGGCGTGCTCCCCAGCGGCACAGCTGCCAATGTGGACAATATGAAGGCCGCAGTTGATGCTCTGAAAAGCATTCCTCCAGCGCAACGAACCGACGAACAAAATTACCAACTTGCAATTGCGCAAACAACACTTGCAATAACGGTTGCAAAGAAGGCCTCTGGCGACGAAAGTGGCCAGCTCACCGATGAGAAAGTCGATCAGATGAGTGACAGCGACGCAATGACGATCTACAACGCTCTTCAGGGAAGCAAAGAGGCTTCAGGAGCGATGCAGACTCCGAATGATGGGCTGAGCAAAGTCGGTTCTTTTGCCGACAAGGTCGAACAGCAACCGGGCAGCACACCTGAAGAACGCTTGCGAAACTTTTTGAAGTCACAAAACTGAATCGAGCGTTTCATGAAAATCAATTGTCTTCAGACCAATCCTGGTCTCAGTCTTGAAAAAAACATGTCTGAACTCGAAAGTATGCTTGCCTCACTCATGCTTGAGCCTGGGCAGGCGAATGTTGCGGTGCTGCCCGAGGTCTTCGCTGTCATGGGCAGCGATGAACTCCGACGCTCCTCGGCGAACAATCTGGGTGATGGTGTTTTTCGCACCCTCTCGGGGTGGGCAAAGCGAACTGGTCAATATCTCGTTGCCGGAACGCACGGAGAGATTTCTCAACAACCAGGTAAGGTCTACAACACCGCTACTGTTTTTTCGGCACAGGGTGCGCTGATGGATGTCTACCGCAAGATTCATCTCTTCAACCTCAAGGACGCAAACGGTACGCCTCTCTACTGCGAGTCCGATGTCTTTGCTGAAGGCCAAGAATCAAGCACATTTTGGATAGAATCCGGAACCGAGAAATGGCACTGCATGACCATCGTTTGCTATGACCTTCGCTTTCCTGAGATCGTTCGCCGCGAAATCAGCCGCTCTGGTCCGCTCGATGTTCTTTTTGTGCCTGCAGCGTTTACACACCAAACAGGCAAGGATCACTGGGAGGTTCTTCTGCGCGCGCGCGCAATCGAAAATCAGTGTTATGTGGTTGCTTGCAACCAAACTGGCTTCCACACGGAAGGACGCAAACGCAATTGGGGTCACAGCATGGTTGTTGATCCGTGGGGACAGCTCGTAAATCAGCTGGGAGAGGAGGTGGGCGTGCTGCAAACCACTCTCTCAAAGGAAATCATTCAATCGGCGCGTGTGCGGTTGCCAGCTCTTCAAGATAGAGTCTTCAAGTCCTAAAAAGTGCCCGCATCTGCGTGCGCTCATTGAGCTCGCAATCATCACCTGTTCAGGTACAGGTCCGAGCCAACAGGTTCCCACTAATCTCAACTTCCATTTTTCCATCAACGAACTTCGCTGGGTCGCAGCCCATACTCACAGGGAGAATGGTTTTATAATTCTCCTCAAGCTTACCTTTGAGAGAGAGTCCGAGGTTAAGCTTCACGTCGGTCACATCCATCATGTCAGATATGCTCAAACGACCCGACAGATTCAAACCCAAATCAGTTGCAATAAACTTGGTCTCTGGAAGAATGTCGAGCGACTTCTTAGCCAGCTTTATTTTGATGCGAGCGTCGGTGAAATCCTGACGCGGAATGGGCAGAGTCTCATTCTTCATTTCCAGGTAAGCCTTCTGAATCTTCAGATCGACATCTGCATTGAGCTTCTCGAGTGAATCAGTTGTGGCGTTCATGTCAACCTTTAATTTACCGTTGAGCTGGCCACCAATTTCAGTGCTGAGAAACGGAAGAATGGTCTGCAATGAGGGGTCGTTGCTTGTGCGGTAGTAGGTCATGAAGTTGCTGACCAGTGGCCGCAAATCGAAGCGCACAAAATCCAATTCAACCGTGCCCTTTGGAATCATCATTGCGCGCCGAGAGTTCCCCAGGGAAATAAGATCAGCTATGCCATGACTGGTTTCAAGTTCAAAGTTTCCACCCGACTGCTCAACACGAACCTGTGCAGATAACTTGCCCACAAACAATGACAGCGGCGAGAGTGATACAGTCGCTTTACCGAGTTTGAGCACCGATGATGGGTCGTTCACATTGGTGAATTGGATGTCCTCAAAGCTCAAACCCACAGGCAACTTTATTTTGAAGTTTCCGACGGTCAGACGGAGCCGCACGGAATTTTGCATGAACGTATCGTTCACTTTCCCAATCAGCACTTCTTTAACCACATTGAATGGAAAAGACAGATACAGAAAAAGAATAAAGGAAGACAACCCGACCAGAGAGTATGTCAGAATTGTCTTGAGTCGTCGCCCCTTCTTAACGCGCGGCGACGTATTGTCGACCCACACATCAGACGAAAAAAGACTCGTTTTTCGACCAACGGTAGAGGGGACCTCTTCCGATTCATCCTCGGGTCTGAGGACAGGCATATCCTCGACTATCAGACTGCTGCGCCGCTGCGACTTGTCCATAAGGAATCCCCAGAATGTTATTTTTTAGATTCAAATCCATCGACCGCAAAGGAGGCATCAAAAAACAATTTGTTTTGGTAGAGCCCTTTGACGCGCAAATCATTCACTCGAAGTAACTTTTTGTTATCTGATTCAACTGCAACAACAAAATCGATGATTTTTCTCAAGCTCACGTTGGAAACACGAAACTCAGCTCGCGTTGACTTATATTTATCCTTCAGAGGGCTTTCACGAACGAAATCTTTTTCGTTGGAGGGTTTGTCATTCTTGTTGTTACCGCTGATCTGCAATTCAAGAGATTTAGCCTTATCCTCGAGGAGCGTAAAAATCTGAGTCCCCTGGGTCGCATCCTCAATGCGGCGATCCAGCTCTTCAAATTTCTTCTTCGTGATCTCATACTCGACCCTTTTTACACGAAGCTTATTTACAGCTAGAAACGACTCATCCAACCGTGCCTGCAATCCACTCAGCGCGCTCAGATAGAGAGCAATGAATCCTGTGACTAGAAGGATTGCAAAAAGAATACCTCCTGCTACTACAGCCGTGCGACCCTCCGGAGGAAGCTTAAAATAGCTATCCATGAAGTATTCAATGCGTTCATTTTGCTTGCCAAAAACAAACTCGCGCACGGGAAGCAGCCAGCGTGGAATGCCGTTCTGTGAACCATCTTGAAGTTCGGCAGCTTCGGTATTCATATCAGTTCACCTCTTTAATGTTTGCACTGATGCTGAACTTAACTTTATCAGAGCCCGGAATGCGTTCGGGGTCGTTCATTTTTATGCCCTGAAGACTCTGAATATTTTTGACCAGGGACTCAATTTTATCTGCAGTCGCCAGATCGACCGTTTCACCTTCTATAGTCACTGCTCCTGTAGAGCGGACGTGAAAGTTGGTCAGATCCAACGTGATAGTTTTATCGATTCCCTCAGAAACATCTTTCAATACTTTCAGGGGCACAGCGCTCTTCATTCCGATGAAACTGTCAATAGCTATCTTCTTCTGCTTGGAGTCTTCATCCATGAGCTGAAAAGCTTTGTCTGAATAGCGTTTCAAACTCCAATTGCGCTCGGCTGAAATATTTTTCAAAGCTGCCGGCTCATCTCCCAAAGTGGTTCTAATCTCTTTTTGGAACTGCTTTTTGAGCGCTTCAATTTGATCTGTGTAGAGCCACCAACGCAAGCCATAGCTTCCCGCAAGGCAAAGCACGAGTCCTACTGTTAACAATGTTATGTTTGAAATCTGTTTGAAGACGGCGTCGTAACTTCCAACGAGAGCCAGTTCGCCCTTTCGCAGGTTAATCTGCGACTGAGTCTTGTTCGGCACACCCCGCAATGCAATAGCTAATGCCTGGGATAGAATCGGCGTCCGCTCTGCATCTCCATCGTCAATCATCAGCCGTTCAGCATCGAAGCTCAAAAGCTTGATAGGTAGCTCTATTGAATCGTTCAGAAAGGGAACAATATTCCGAATACAAGCTGTTCCACCAGTCACAAGGATTTGAGACGGTACCAGTCTCTCTTGCGCCTTGAAGGAATGGAGTGTGCGGATGATTTCCTTGACAAGGTCTGTCGCTGCCAAGCCCATTTGTTGCGCAACCAAGAACTCCTGCTCTCTGCCGGGCATGGGCTTCGCATCGGGCTTATATTCAAGGTAGCTGACAGTGTGCTTTAGGCGTTGTGCCTCGCCATACGTGACATCGAGTCCCTTGGCGAGCATTTCGGTAATGTAACGACCACCCATCCGAATTGTACGAGCCGAGACAAACCTGTTGTTGTTCACAAGTATCATTGCTGTCTTCATGTGGCCGATATCGAGAATCAGCTTACAATCCTCACCGTAGTCATGAATCGGCAGACGGTTTTCCTCGCTCACCTCAGTCTGCAGAGGGATTTCCGACTCCACGAACGGCATGATGTTCATAAATGTCAGGTAGTCGACGTCGATTACTTTGGGTTCGAGTTCGAGTTCCTTCAGCGCATTAAGGAAGGCCTCGATGTTTTCCTTGCGACACATCGCAGACAGGACACTTGTCGTGCCATTCACCGACTCTAGAACCTGTTGGTCGATGATGCTTTCCTCGAGGCTGAACGGCGCACTTGCCTCGAGCTCATTCTCGACAACAAGCGGCACGTCACGCTTTTTTACATTTTGAAAGCTGAACGTTCTAGTCGAGACCATCAACCCGTTCATGGCGGTGAAGATTCGGTCGACCTCAATCGAATTTTCATTAAATAGCTGACGAATCGCTGTGTACTCGACCAGCTCAGGATCCAGTCCCTCAATTTCAGGGACGGCGACTTCATAGAAGCGCTCCACCTTGTATGCATTGAAGGTGTGCATAATCTCGAGCGCCTTGATGCTGTAGCTACCAAAATCGAGACCTAATATTTTTTGCATATCGCTGCCTACCTCTGACCTGCGGAACGAGCGTCATTCCGCTCACGCAGGTTGAATGGAAACTGACCGAGTCATTGTAACCGATCCAACCAGACCACCTCGATGCCAATTCAATGGCTGATCGAATCCTCAGGTGACAAATCAACAACTCTGTCCAGGATTTCACATTGTCAATCAGACCGGCAACTTGCTACTCTGTTGCTGGCTCCTGGAGTGAGCCAGGAGAAACCGCAGCAATGCATCGACAGCCCGAGCGACGAGAATCTGAAGAGCTCATTCTGCGGCGTATCGCTCGCCGACTCGACCGTTACCTTATTGAAATGGAACGGAGCCTCCAACCGCCTCCCGAATCCATAACCGGCGAGACAACGGCAATACTTCCAATGCCCGGTCGCACAGCAGTGCCTGAATCCTCAATGCGCCCCCTGCAGAGCAAACTCTCAGTTCCGCCTGTCTCTAAAGAAGGGCCCGTGGGCATGGAATGGGATTTACCGCCATTGTCGGAGGCGGACGCCTCCGCGACCGCTGAACTCCCGGCTCCGCCTGCACCGCCGCCTGCGCCACCACCTGCGCCACCGGCTGCTCAAGCTGCACCAACACCACCGACTCCGCCTGCGGCGCCAAAGCCTCCCGCTCCGCCTGCGCCACCACCTGCGCCACCGGCTGCTCAAGCTGCACCAACACCGCCCACTCCGCCTGCGGCGCCAAAGCCTCCTGCTCCGCCTGCGCCACCACCTGCGCCACCGGCTGCTCAAGCTGCACCAACACCACCGACTCCGCCTGCGGCGCCACCCGCTCCGCCTGCAGCACCAGCCGCTCCGCCTGCAGCACCAGCCGCTCCGCCTGCAGCACCACCCGCTCCGCCTGCAGCACCACCCGCTCCGCCTGCAGCACCAGCCACGCCACCTGCTGCGACACCGAGACCGCCAGCTCAGCCACCTGGCACGCCACCTCCGCCCGCAAAGCCCCAGGCCGAACAAGCACCCAAAACTGCACTCGCTGAGCCGGAAGCAAAATCTGCCATCAGCGAATCTGCCCCGAAATCTGCAATGGCAGAGCCACCAGCAAGCCGTATTGCAGCTGATGCCAGTCCAGTTGCAGCCCCAGCATCGGCAATCGCAGCCCCAGCAAAGGCGAATGCCGCGGACAAGTCACAGCTCGTCAGCACGCACCACTTCGAAGCTCCGCCTGCCTCGGCGGCACCGAAGGAGCTTGAACAGCTTTTGCACGGAAAAGACGAGCAAAATTATATTTTTGGTGTAAAGCGCGAATTCTTTTTTCTGTTTTTATTTATCATCTTCGCCTTTGTGGCTGGCTACTTTTTTGTCGGCAGCAAAACCACATACTAAGCCGCACTAAGCTAATATCGCGAAGATTTAATCCGAGTATTTCATATTTTACAATAAAACTGAGAATATTTTGCCTTCAGTTCCCACCCGAGACTCCGAAGAAAAGAGACGGATGATGTTCTCTCATTTGGAGATCTCACATGGTGTCAAGACGCTCACGGACGATGTCTGGACAACACAGCAACCGGAACAATGTGGCTCTCAGCGGTGCACAAAACCGACTGAAACGGCTTGCGTTGTACCGACGCTACATTGCTAAAATGGGCTACAAAGCAACCCTGTTCTCGGAGGTCAACAAACTGATCTTCGTTCAGGACTTTGAGGCTGCCAGCCGTCAGCTTGCTCAACTTGCAAGCCTGTTTTGGAATGATCCTGAAATTCACTTCAGACGAATCGAGGTTGCCTGCCGCACTGAAATTCTTTCGGAAATTATAGAGGAATACAGGCGCCTCCGGGCTCTTAATCCAGATCAGTTCACGATCGAGGGTGCTTGGCTCTTGGCACAGATCCGCCATGAGGAGCTGATGACCGACGAAAGTTCGTCTGCAAAGGACGTTCGCGATTTATCGCTGGAAAGTGCACGTGCTCGCATAAAAGATGTGGTTGCGCTCGACGGCGATGCCGAGGCGTTCGCTGAGCGGCGCGGTGTCAACCGCGATGAAGCAACGCGACAACTGCTTTCACGCTGGGAATCAAACAGAAACTTGCCAGCGATTCCGTCTTCACGCGGATGGAGGGTTGAACGATCGCCCTCTTTCCCCGATGATCTTTTCCCTTCGGCCGTTCCAACTTTGCCAGATGCATCAGCCGACGTCGAAGAACTTCCGCTGACAGATGAGCAAGAGGAATCGCAAAGCATCAAAATTTCACAGGCAGTAAAGACACAGCATCCACTCCTCACAGATGCGCTCAAACTCAGAGACAAACAGCCCAACAGCTCGGCTGCATGGTTCGTTCTGGGTTGTGCATTGGAATTTACAGGCCATCTCCAAGAGGCTGTCGATGCCTGGACCCACGCCTGGCAATTAAACCCGAATTCTCTTGCAGTGCTGGCAACAATGGCCGAGCTGCAGCAGATTGGTGCCCTGCCGGATAATACCACTGATTATGCAGAAAAATTCGAACAGCTCGACAAATTTCTAGTGCATGGAACCTACGAAACACACATTCAGCTCTACCGCCATTTTCTGGAGAAGCGGGAAACAGCGCATGCCATTGCCGCGCTCAGAACTCTGGCCGATTGGATGCAGCGCCAACGCGGAGAGGTTCCACCCGAGATCGAAATTCTCTGCCTCTTAGGCGCAATGAATGCATACAAACAAGATGCAAATTCATCCGCAGCCGAGGCTTGTCGTCGCGAAGCAGAGAATATTGCCATTGCATGTAAAAAAGCACCGAAGAGCTCTGCGCAAATCGCATTCATAGGCCAGATTGCAGAAGAGTATGGTCTTCCCAATCTCGCCCGGCTCTGCTTCTACTCAGTGCTGATTGCCAAAGACACACCGCTTGATTTAGCAAGCAAAACAGCAGCACATTGTGTGGCTCACTACGCATCACTTTCACTCAAAGAGTGCCTGAAAACCACGTATTTAAACCACTCCGGCAACGCCGAAATCCGTTTCTGCCAACTGCTGTGTGAACTTACCCTTTCTTCTGTAGCCATCCGCCCCTATATGGAAAGAAAGAATAAAATCAGAGATGCACTGAGCCGAAATCAAGCAGCAGTTGCGTTGCAGCTGATGCAAGAGGCTCTGCAGGAAACAAATGACGACGCAGAGGTTCACTTCTATATGAGTGAGATGCTCTCTCGTTTGGGTGTGATAGAACGCGCGAAGCATCACTTCTCGATGATGTATGAGCTCGACTCACTTAACGTTGAATCGGTGCTGCGTTACCTTAATTTCCTGATCAAAACCAAAGAATATTTTTCTGCCCAAGAGATTGCGCGCAAAACCAATGAAATACCCAACCTCACTCCACAGCAGCGGAGTGAGCTACACTGGGTGCGCGCGAGTGCTTTACTTGCCGTAGGTGAAACCGACGAAGCAAAGCAGGAAATTGATCGCGCGCTGAAGGCTAACCCATGGAACAGCCAGTATCTGATTGTGGCTCTGAAGTTGTCCATACCAAGCGCTATTAAGACCAACGAACCCAACTACGGTGACTGGACTGCGGCGGTTTTGGACGAACAACTTTCTGCGGCGCAACCCTCGTTCTCCGAAGATGTTCTCAATCAAATCCTCGAACATGGCCGCAGGGCACTCCAGGCAGGACTATCTGAGTATGCGTTCATCTTAGGTAAGATTTTGTTCATGCATCAGGAGAAAAACGAGAGTATCATCGAATACTTCAGTAAAGTTGGAGCCAGCTACCAGCCTCGTCTTGCGGCACAACAGACACTGCTGCTGCTGCAAACAGCAGATAAAAAGTGGACTTTCTCGCATTTGGCGATGTGCATTGCCCGTATGTACAGCCAGGCGATGGAGTGGCCGCTTGTGGATGAATGGCTCGACATTGCTGTCAAGGCTGGTGTGGAAGATCGGCTTGTGCGTTCCAAGCTTTTTGAACTCGAGGCTCTGAAGCTGGCACTGAATGGAACCAATTTCCGCAAAGCACAGAGTCTTCTTGAGGCAGCTCTGGATATTTACGACGGTTCGCAAAAAGTACCTTCAGACACTGGAGTTCTGCACGGATACCTGATTCTTGCCCAGGGAAATATCAAGGCCGGAATAGAAAAGATGCAGACCTGTATTGCAGAAGGTAGCTCAATTCAGAGTCTCTATTTCCTCATCAAAGGGCTTGAGCGTGCAGGGCGGCTTTCAGGGAGCGAAGGGGAAAATATCCTCAGGCTCTACAATCTGGCTCCGACAAACATGCTCGAACAAAAATTGATTGAGGAAATCTACTGCACCGTGGGAGCATACCGCGTCGGTACACCTGTCAATCTTGCCTGCTAACTCAAACCCGAGGTGTGGTGAAGTTGTTGCTTCTGTGCAATCATGAGGGCTCTCGAGGAGAGCCCCATGGCCTTGCGCAGACGTAACTCAGGACGCAACAACAACAACAACAAGCAGAGCATCGCCCAGCTGAAGAATATTAGAAGCCGGGTGAGTCTTGCACCTGAGTGGTGGACGGGTAAAACGCACATTCTCATCGACATGGATGGAACACTTATTGGCCAGCCCGGAGCCGCATTTCATAATCTTTTTGCAGTCTTTGCTTTTCTCAGGCTGAGCGCGCTCGCGTCCTACAAAGACCTCTACAAAGCCGTGAATAAAACCCTGCAGATTGTGCTTTCGAACCATCAGTACGCCAACAATGAAGATGCTTTTTTTGAAACTATGGCGCGCGAATTGAACGTGACCCGGCATAGACTCGAAAGATTTGCGGGGCGTTTCTTCGACTCCGACTACCCGTTCATCTGTCTTTTTCTGCACTCCGAGCCCCACGCTCGCAGACTACTCGATCTGCTGCACGCCACAGGACGGCATGTCACTTTGGCAACCAACGCAATTTTCGGGCGGCGCGAAATTGAACTGCGACTGAAAGCTTCAGATCTTTATCTGCACGACTTTGATCTCGTAACTTCATGGGATGTTATGAAGTCAACCAAACCACACACTGCCTTCTTCGAGGAAACGCTCCGCAAAATAGGCGGTGCGCCCGAATCAACAGTCATGATTGGCAACGATCCGTTTTATGACTTACCCGCGCACCAACTCGGCATCGACACCCTTCTGGTTGGAGCGCGACTCTCGGTTGGCGATATTGCCGACTCTCTCGAAGCGACCCTCCCAGCCTCTGAGCGTCTCTAAAACATTTGCTCCACCAAATTCGGCTCAGCCGCGATCACGCGTGCGCGCATTCAGATAGGGCTCGGCCACAAGCAAAGCGAGGGCAGCCAGCGCATGCTGAATTTGTCCCGAGCGCGCCATCATCAGTGCTTCTTCAATAGGCACCATCCGCACTTGGATTTGCTCGAACGGATCCACGTGATTGCGTGGTTTGGCCAGCGGTTGGCAGTCGAATGCAATAAAATAAGTGATGCGGTTGCTCTGAATGGCGGGATTTGGCGCAAAGCCTGGCAGAGAAAGTACCCGCTGAGAGGTCAATCCAGTCTCCTCCTCCAATTCGCGCAACGCTGCGAGAGTGAGGTCTTTTTCACCCGGATCAACCGCTCCTCCGGGGGTTTCGAGAGTGATTGTGTTGGTGCCAATCCGGTGCTGTTCAATGAGCACCACATGACCGTCCGCTGTGACCGGCACAACGTTGACCCACTGGGCGCACTGTATTGTGTACATTGGCTGTTTGTGCTGCCCATCCAGGCTACGCGCCTCACGAGCCTCGACTTTGAAGATTGGACAACGGTAAGTTTCCTGCGGTTCGCCCAGCTCAAATTTGCGTAGCTCGCTCTGTTTCGGACTTGTCATGGCCATTCTCCCTCGGCATCACACCCCCACTCTTTTGCCAGCTCGGGTTTGAGAATGCTATGTAAGGGGCGTTGATTTTGGCAATCCCCTTAATGGAGGCCTTCATGGCTCTAATCTCTCTTCGCCAACTCCTCGATCACGCTGCTGAGAACACCTACGGCGTTGCAGCCTTCAATGTGAATAACCTCGAACAAATTCAGGCCATCATGGAAGCGGCCAAGGAAACCAATAGCCCGGTGATTATCCAGGCTAGCCGCGGAGCACGCTCGTACACCAACGACGTCTTTTTGCGTCACCTGATGTTTGCTGCCGTTGAGCTTTACCCTGAAATTCCAATCTGCGTACACCAAGATCACGGCAATTCCATGTCCACTTGTCTCTCCGCAGTCCGCAATGGTTTCACAAGCGTGATGATGGATGGCTCGCTTATGGAAGATGGAAAGACACCTGCGTCATACGAATACAATGCGAGAATCACCCGCGACGTGGTCAAATGCGCACACGCTATGGGTGTGAGTGTTGAGGGCGAACTTGGCTGCCTTGGATCGCTCGAAACTGGCGAAGGTGAAAAAGAAGACGGCCATGGATTTGAAGGAAAACTTTCACACGATCAGCTGCTCACCGACCCCGATGAAGCTGCCCGCTTCGTGGAAGAGACCAAGGTCGATGCGCTGGCCATTGCGATTGGCACGAGCCACGGCGCCTACAAGTTTACGCGCAAACCTGATGGCAACATCTTGAACATCGAACGCATTAAAGCGATCCACAAAAAATGTCCAAACACGCACCTCGTTATGCATGGCTCGAGCTCTGTGCCTCAGGATCTCCAAGAAGAGTTCCGCAAGTATGGTGGCGAAATGAAAACCACCTGGGGCGTTCCTGTGTCCGAAATCCAGGAAGGAATCCGCAACGGCGTGCGTAAAATCAACGTCGACACCGACAACCGCCTTGCTATGACGGTAGCTATTCGCAAAATCTTCAAGGAAAATCCTGGCGAATTCGATGTCCGCAAATACATGGCACCGGCCCGTGCTGCGATGCAAAAGATTGTAGCCGAGCGCATGGTTCAATTCGGACAAGCAGGCCAAGCCAGCAAGCTCAAGCCTTTGAGCCTCGAAGTCATGGCCAAGCGGTACTTCTGAGATACTCGCGCACACCTGAAATCATGTCGAGCATGTCACGTACGACATGCGCCGGGCCAGCCACAATGTTTGCGTCACGCAAAATATCGAACGGCTGGCCTTCGTAATTTACGACAAGACCACCAGCCTCCTCGACGAGCAGAGCCCCTGCCGCCATATCCCAAGGAGACAGCCTGGACTCAAAGAAACCGTTGAACACTCCACGTGCGGTCAGCGACAAATCCAATGCAGCAGCACCATTGATTCGCATTCCCAAAATACGATTTTGCATTCTTTCAATACATTCAATCACGCCCCGCAGTGCCTCGCCCTTGCTGGAGCTAAATCCAGTCGCCAAACTCCAGCGCCGTGGATCTGTGCCAGCAGCGACTTTCATGGGAACACCGTTGACGGTTGCGCCTTGGCCTCGCCCAGCCGAATAAAGATCGCCTGTTCCTGGATGGAAGATCGCCACCCGCTCGGGACGGAAGCGCCCGGATTCAACAACTCCACAGGCCGCCGAAATGCAGTAATAGATGTTGCCCTTTGAGAAATTGGTCGTGCCATCGATAGGGTCGATAATCCAAACCACCTGACCGTCGGCAACAGCCTCGCTCCAGCCCGTCTCCTCACCAAGAAACACGTGACCCGGAAAATGCTGAGCAATTTCATTCTTGAGAAGTGTCTCGGAGGCTAAGTCTGCTTCAGTGACCAACCCCAGATCGCCTGATTTTTCATCAACGCGCAGCTGCTGGCTTCGGAAGAAGCGCAAAGTCAGCTCTCCTGCAGTTCTAGCAAGTTGCCCGACAAATTCGGTGGTGGGCAACTGCCGATGGGCATTGTTCTGGGTCCGTGTCATTTCTCGTCTCCCCTTTGAATTGCTGCAAAACCTTCAGTTTATCGACCCATCCATGATAGGGTCGGAACAGAGGTCAGGTCTATACCCTGAGGAAAGGTCAACCATGGATTCCACCACCTTCATCATAAGCTCCCTTGTGGTGCTCATCAGCGCCGGCCTCGGCACGCTCCTGGCACGCCGCATGGTGTTGAGGAATCAAGACGTCGTTCAAGGGCTTGGCGAGTCGGCTGATCAGGTCATCCGCAATGCCAAGCAGAGACGCGACGCTATTCTCGACGAAGCACTCAAGGCCGCTCGCGAGGAGCTCGAAGCTGATGCACAACGCCTCGAGGAAGAGCGTTCATTGGTCAAAAGTCTAAACGAAGATTTTGAACGGGAACTCAATCAGCGCCAGAGTAAAATCGACAAAAAATGGAATGAACTGCAGAACACTGAGATTCAACTTCAAGATCGTCTGCACAAAAGCCATGAACTACCACCGGAGCTTTTAAACCTGGCCGAGCAAAAGACCGGAGTTGAAAAGTCGCTGCTCGAAAGCTTGGTCGTGAAGACTTCAGCGCAGCGAGATGAGATCGAGTCTGGAATTCGTGAAGAGGTTTTGAATGCTGAGAAGCTCGGGATCTCAAAATGGATGCTCGACAATCAGGAACGCCTTAAGGCTGAAGCTCAACGTGGCGCGCGTGATGTTCTCCAAAACATCTATAACCGTTACAACCCACGTTTTGTTTGGCCGAAAACGAGTTTTAGCGTCGAAGCACCATCAAAAGATCTTGTCGTGAGACACTTTGGCGAAGAGTCGCCGATTGTGAAGTTGCTTCTCGATGGCACGGATACGGCTTTGGATGTTGGGCTTGATCCGCAATCAAGCGAAGCTCCCACGCTGAAAATATCGGGCGGAGCTGGCGTCGACAAAGAAGTCATTCGCCTCACCCTTGAAGAGATTTTCGGACGCAACCAATTTAATCCTGACCGAGTGCGACAGATTCTTCAAAAACATCGTCAGGCGCTCGATCAACAGGTTCTCCGCATGGGTCAGGATGCAATCAAAATTCTTGGGCTCGACCCGATGCATCCTGAAATTCTCAAGCTGATTGGCTCACTCAATTACCGCACCAGCCACCGCCAGAATCAATACTTCCACTCTCTTGAGGTGGCGCGACTCGCAGGAATGCTCGCCGACGAGGTGGGTGTGGACGCCAAACTCGCCAAGCGCTCGGGCATTTTGCACGATATTGGCAAGGTGCTCGATTACAAGATCGAAGGCAGTCACGCAGTTATCAGTGGCGACTACGCAACCCGATTCGGTGAAGCAGAGATTGTCGTCGATACTGTGCTTTCGCATCACGACGACAAAGTCGTGGAAACCCCTCACGCCTATATTCTTAAAGCTGCCGATGCCATGTCGGGCGCTCGTCCTGGAGCTCGTGTTGACATGGAAGAAGGATTTCAAAAACGCATTGAAGGAATTGCTGAAGTCATCAACAGCTTCCAGGGTCAGGGTGTCACTGGCTCAGCCATCATGCATGCTGGGCGCGAAGTTCACGTGTTTGTAGATAATCGCCGCATCAAGGAAAAGGACATTGACCCACTTGCGCAGAACATCTGTCGCAAGCTCGAGAGCGATGTGCAATTCCCTGGACAAATCAAAGTGACCGTAGTGCGCAGAATTGAGATTTCAGAAGTCGCGTGAACAGCGAATGAAATTTTGAAGGCAGATCGAACATTCTTAGCAATAAAAAACCGCGCTGGTGGAGCATCTCCCCAGCGCGGTTTCAGATTTCATCGTTCAAATGTTTGCAATCGCCTTAAAGCGAAATTCCAATGACCGCGCGGATCGCCGAGTAATCGTACTTGACCTCTTCATCATTGCCTTCGTACTTGGAATTGCCGCTGCCCAAGTTGTACTCAACGCCTGCACGCAGGAGTGGAAAGGGAGTGATAAGAGCTCTCAACGTTCCACCCAAATCAGAACCTGACTTGGTTTTGAGGGTTGATGTTTTACCGAGCGCTTCAACTTTTACCTCACCACCCATTGCTGTGGCGTAATTGAGCTCACCCTGGAATGTAACCAGCGGAACCATGCCAAAATGCACACCAGCATTTAGACCAAGTGCAGATTTATTGATCGTTTCCTTCGCAACGCTGTTCGAAATTGTTGTGTCGCGCGTATAGGTTCCCGTCAGAAATTCAGGACCTGCGTAGATGGAAAGGCCAGGAACAGGTGAGAGGACATCCACATTTGCCGCAAGCTTAGCATCGAGTCCTGAAGGTTTCTTTTTGTCGGTATCGTCTTTCTTAGAAAGCTCACCGAGTCCGACTCCGGCATAAACACGAATGTCTGCCTGGGCTGAGTTGAGTGTCAAACCAGCAGAGACTCCAACGAGTCCAAGCAAGCCAAGATGAAAATAGTGCTTCTGCATGAATAACCTCCCTGTTATTTCAGACGCAATTCAATCACAAATCCATTGTTTGTGTTCTTGAATTCAAACTCCATTTCGCAGGCGTGTGCCAAGTCAATCCAGGTCACAAAGCTTATAAGAGCATACAGCGTGTTTGGACTATTCGCAGGGTCGGGCGCCAAAGCCACCAAACCTTTCTCAATACGGTCATTCACCGGCAAAGCGGAGTCGGTCGCCACTTTCAGGTAATCATCCGGAATAGACAAACCATCGACTTCCCAGCGCGCCGTAACACGACCGTTGGTGCTCTTGGCCGAGAAAACCACGCTTGCACCACGGCGAGCAAAATAGGCAGAAGCTCTCCACGGACCAACCAACAGCCGCCGCAAAAGCCCCTCATGCGCCGTGGCCTTCAGTGGTGTGACGATTGCAGACTCAATATTGATTCCCTTACGGCGCCATGTGGTGTCGAAGGAATCGGCAACCTCACGGAAGACAACTGCAGCATCGATGAGCTTAGGTGGATTTTTACTGACAAGCTTGATGATCATGCCTTGGGGGTCATTGGCCAAATAAATTTCAAATTCATCGAGGCTGTCGACAACCTCGTTCCAGCGCCGCTTCAACAGATTGGCCGACTCGGAATGATAACTTCCCGGCTCGACAACTCGCTCCGGACTCGGGCGTACGTTCTGAAATGATTTCTCACTTGCATATGAGCGAACCTGGCTAACGAATTGAGAGAGTGCAAGCTCGGGAGCAGGTGGGCCACGGCGTGCCTCTTCAACCTTGAGTGAGTTGCGGAGCCAGTAAAAAGCAACTGTGAGAGCGCTGTCGTTCTTGTGAAGCGGCAAAACTTTTGTGAGCTCAGCGCCGAGAAAACGCAGCATCAGAAGCAATGCGAACAATGCTGCAACAAAGATGATTACGAACGCGATGATGCTTGTAGATGTATTGCCCCCAATGGTGAGACGCAGAGCCAGGTAGGCTGCACCTAAAAGGGAAATTAAAACAAAAATCAACTGCCGCAACTTGAAAAGGCGCATAACCAATGCAGCCAAAGTCGAGAAGAACGATGACTTCTCTTCTGCACCCTTGGGCGCAAGGGGGTGTGTCGCGCCCGGCTTTTTCTTGCCGGCAGGCGCGTACCAGGGTTCTTGATCGCTCGTCTGGCTCATCGGTTGCTCTCAATGCTCAAGCTGATGCGTCGCAGCAATATCCAAGATGCGCAACTCAGAGCGGAGACGTCCACCCCACCGTGACAGACGCCCTTCAACAACCAGATCCACGGGCTTCCGAGAGGAAACAAAAGCTTCAATCTCGGGGGCAAGACCGAATGCGGTCAGAGGACCAGAATCTTGTGATGAAAGCCATACTCGAGCATGTTTGGAATCAGCTGCCTGACCAATTCTCTTACTATGCCCCAATTTGACCTGTCGAATCAACCATTTTGGCCGAGGATTTTCAGCACCAAAAGGCTCGAGTGAATCAAGCATCGCGCACAGTCGCTCCTCGAGCAAATCGACCGACACCACGCCATCAATCTCCAGAGTTGGCGCCAGCCGACGATTGCCCAAGGCTTCGCGCACATGCTTTTCAAAAGAATCTCTGAGCCAGGGAAGATCTTCAGGCTTAAGCGACATTCCCACGGCATAACCATGCCCACCGAAAGAAAGGAAGCGATCGCGCATTTGGTTGAGCGTGGCATACAGGTCGAAACCGGGAATGCTGCGCCCACTGCCTTTTATTTTGTCGTCGACTTTGGTGAGGATAAGCGTTGGTTTGTGGAGCTTCTCGGCCACCCGCGATGCCACGAGTCCAACCACCCCTGCATGCCAAGAGTCATCGTAGAGTACAACGGACGCAGACTTCTCGAATTCCGCAACCGTTCTCTTGAGAGCCTGATCCACAGCCTTCTTCTCAAGCTCCTGTCGCGCGGCATTTTCACCGTGCAAGAATTCTGCCAATTCCAACGCGCGGGCGTGATCAGAAGTCATCATCAGTTCAGCCGAAGCCATGGCCGAACCGAGGCGGCCAGCCGCATTCAAACGTGGCCCAATTTTGAAACCAACATCTGTGGCATCCACGACGCCATTTTCAAGTTTCCAACCCGCCAAACGCAGCAGCGCGGCCAGGCCAACTCTTTGTCCATTAATGACGTGCTCGAGCAGCACGCCAAGACCGACGCGGCACAAAATGTGATTCACTCCGTTGAGTGGGGCAACGTCGGCAATGGTTCCGATGGCAACAAGGTCGAGATACTTGCGCAGGTTCAGCTTGTCGGCACGAGCGTGTCCGCGAGTGCGCAGCGTTGCTCGCAAGGCTATAAGCAAATAAAAAGCAACGCCTACGCCTGCGAGCATTTTGAAAGGATAATCGCAACCAGGCTGCTTTGGATTGAGAAGAGCAAAGGCCACCGGAAGAACCTCGGGCGGCTCATGATGGTCGGTCACAATGACATCGAGTCCGAGCTCTTTGGCACGGACACAGGCGTCAACCGCCGAAATACCATTGTCGACCGTGATCACAAGAGCACGGCCTGCGGCAGCGATTTTTTCAAGGCCGATTGAATTAAGGCCATAGCCTTCGGTCAGGCGATCAGGAATATACACTTCAACTTCAGCGCCCAGGTCTGCAAAAGCCAATTTCAAAAGCGCACAGGAGGTTGTGCCATCAACATCATAATCGCCGAAAATAACGATACGCTCACCAGACTCCATAGCCGAAATGACCCGAGCCATGGCCTTTTGCATATCTTTGAACGTTTGCCAGGGAGGAAGATGTGCAAGCAACTCTTTGTCAGCAAGAGCTCCCTCGGCAGCGATACCACGCAATGCCGAGAGCCTCTCAGAAATAAAATTCTCGTGGAAACTGGAATCACTGAGAGAGCGCGCAGACAAACGCCAACGATAGCGCTCTGAGCCACCAATCTCTAAGGTTTCAGCGCGATCGGAGTGGGTGGCCACCGCAATACCTTCCTCTCAAGAGCAATCAGGATGGACGACGACGAACAATGACCGGTGGAATTTCGTTGGGGTCTTTCTTCTGTTTGGCCTTTTGTGCCGTTTCGGCAGGACGCCAACCCCACCGCTTGAGTTGCTCGTCCATCCAAATGGTGAGCGGCGCAGCCACATAAATCGACGAATAGGTACCAACCAGAATTCCGATGAACATGGTCAGCGCGAAGTCCTCGATGGCTCCACCACCCAAGAAGGTCAAAATAAGAAGCGCACCCAAACCTGTGGCTGAGGTGAGCACCGTACGGTTCATGGTCTGGCTGATACTGCGGTTGATGATATCCACGAGCCCCATTTTGGGTGAGGTCTCCTGTGTTTCACGGATGCGGTCATAAACAATCACGGTATCGTTGATGGAATAACCAACAATTGTAAGGAACGCAGCGATTGATGAGGTCGAGAAGGGGCGATCAAGGAGAGTCATGAAACCAAGCGCAATGATCACGTCATGCACCAGGCACAGAACTGCTCCGGGAGAGAAGCGCGCATCGAAGCGCAGGGCGATGTAGGCCAAAATCCCCAGGAACGAAAGAAGCAACGCAAAGTAGCCTTTGCGCTCTTCTTCTTTACCAATTTTTCCGGAGATATTGGTTTTGGAATCAAGCTTGATTTTGTCGGCACCAACAGATGCCTCGAGCTTTTTGTAGAGCTCATCAGCCTTGCCGCTGATTTCTATCTCATCTTGCCCACGTTCACGCTGAATACGCAGCACAAACGAAGCTGCGCCATCTTTAGCAACGTCGCCGATCGTGGTCACCTCAAGCTTTCCTGCATTCGCTTGCTCTGCGATAGCGAGGACTTTTTCGCGCGTAAAAGAGGTGTCTGAAATCGACACATGGATTTCTGCACCACCCAAAAAGTCGATGCTGTAGTTGACTCCCTTGATGGCGATGACCAGCAAAGCTGCAACAACCATGACCAATGAAATACCGATGGTCGCACCACGCCATCTCATAAAGTCGAAGGTATAATTTGGTGGAAAAATTTCGACGTTGCCGAATTTCAATCTCATTTCTAAATCCTCACTCTGGCATCATCAGCTGAAACGACGGACGCGGGTCTTTTCGATGAGCCACTGACCAAGCACTTCGGTCACGTAGTAGGACGAAAAGAGTGTCGAGATGATTCCGGCCAACAAAGTTATGGCAAAGCCCTTCACCGCAGGGTTTCCGTAAATCAAAAGCACGATTCCCGCGACGGCAGATGTCACGTGTGCATCCACGAGCGTTTCAAAGCTTTGGTTGTAGCCTCTATAGAAGGCCTGCTTGACTGTCAGACCATTGCGCATTTCCTCGCGAATGCGCTCGTTGATAATCACGTTACCATCCACGGCCACGGCCATGGTCAGCACGATTCCGGCAATACCAGGAAGTGTGAGCGTCGCACCAAATGCAGCGAGGAATGCGAGAATCAAAACAGCATTCAGCAGCATCGCAATGTTAGCAACTAGACCTGAAACTCCGTAGAAGTAGATCATGAAGACAACAACCAGAACTCCTGCAAATGTTGAACTCACGACCCCAGCCTTAATATTCTCTTCACCCTCGCTCGGACCCACCTGACGCTCTTCAACAATCTTAACGCTTGCTGGCAAAGCACCCGCGCGCAGAACGAGTGCAAGGTCTTGAGCGTCTTTTCTTTGTTGATCGATATTCTGAGACCGGCCCATGGTGATTTGTGCGCGACCACCGAGAATTGCGCCTTTCACTTCAGGCGCACTGGTGATGTTTTCATCTAGGATAATAGCGATTTGGTGTGGAGCATTTTGTGGTTCAATAGCTTGTTTGGTGAGGTCGCCGAAAACCTTACTCCCCTGTGGGTTGAAATTCAACGACACGGCATATTGAGGTACAGGACCGCTTTGATCGACGGTCTCGAACGCCGTATCGATCATGTCGCCGGTCAACTTGGCTGAAGCCTCAACAAGGTAGGGAATCGGAGTTCCCACATTCGCACCACCTGCCTCGGATCCGACATCACGCTTTAAGATGACAGTTACATTCTTGCTGATTTTTCCGTTATCTCGAGCCCATTGGGAGATTTTTTGGATGGTCTCGGGCTTGGTGTCTTCTTTTGGCAAGCTCAACGCAGCCCGCCCCTCTTCAACAACCTTTTCGATTTGATCGAGTCGCAGCTCATTGGACACAAGTCGAAAATCCAGCTGAGCAGTGTTACCAATCAACTGCTTGGCGCGCGCGGGATCTTGAAGGCCAGGCATCTGGATGACGACACGACGATCGCCCTGGCGGAAGATATTGGGCTCTGCAACACCGAATTGGTCGATACGATTGCGGATGGTGTTGATAGCCTGCTGGAGCAGCTCACTCCCGTAACGGTCAACCTCGGCAGGGTTTGAAACAAAAAGAACCTTATTACCATCAACTTTGTCGAATTGGATGAGAGATGTTTGCTCGGAGACCGTCTTTTTCACCGCTTCGGCTTTTGCAGCATCGGCAAGCTCAAGAACCGTTTTGTAATCGTCGCTCACAGCGACCGACTGAATTTTGATGCCATCGCGCTCAGTGAGATCGCGGGTGCGGTTCATAGCGCGCTGAATGCCGTCGCGGATGGATTTCTCAACATCGACTTCAAGGACCAGGTGCAGGCCACCTTTCAGGTCAAGACCCAGAGAGATGCGCGAGGAAGGCAGCACGGTTTCAGCAACCTTATGATACCAAGCAACAGGCTTACCGAGGGTTTCCTCACCAACGGGAGCCTCCCGCTTCCATTCGGCAGGGTCACCCAAAAAAGTTGGTACTGTGAATGCAATTGAAAAGATCAATGCACACATGGTTAAAAAGAACTTAACCCACCACAACAGCGGCAAGCCGCCAAACAATCCCTGGCCTTTATCCATAGCCCGTTTTTCCTCAGAAACTGCAGACGTTCATATTCAGTGCCACGACACAGTATCAAACGAGATACCCTGTTGGCCACCAAGAGCGCGATCTTTTGCCAAAGAAAATCCCCTCCAGCCAGCCACAGCAACGGTGACGACAGAGGGGATGATGTTCGGCAAAAACAAGCGAATGAATGCTTTTTTATTGAGCAGGTGCAAGGCTCGGTTTGCCCAGCTCTCCGGAAATAGTGTGCTTGAGCACGCGCACAGATGTGTTGCCCAAATCGAGAGTCACGATGGTGTCCGTAATGGAGGTGATTCGGCCAATGAGTCCGCTCGCCGTGACAACTTCCATGCCCGTCTTTAGGCTCTCAACGAAGTTGCGGTGCTCTTTCTGGCGTTTTTGTTGCGGGCGGATCACGAAGAACCACATGAACAAAATCATACCGCCAAAGATGACCAGGTTCATCCAGCCCGCTGCAGCTCCTGGCGCTGCACCCGCAGCCGCACCTGCCGAGGCATTTCCGGGAACAGCCACAGGACCGTCACCCGCAGGCGCACCCTGTGCGAGAGCAACAGTTGCCAGAGAAACATTCGCAAGAACTGAGAACGCTGCGAGCTTGCTGCGCTCGGACAAAAGGGAAAACGTATTCGACATGAAGAAACTCCAGTGACGTGTTTGAAAGAACACAAGACCAAAAAAACAACGGAGCATTGGATACAACGCTCCGTTGGATCTTGGACGCTGATTCAAAGGGCTTTTAGCTGCTCAGACACATCTTTGCAATTGTCTGAAGCTGCATGTTGGTCGTCCCCTCGTAGATTTTGCCAATTTTCGCGTCACGATAGAATTTTTCGGCCGGGAATTCTTTGATGAATCCATAGCCACCGAACAGCTCGAGAGCCAAGCTCGCAACCTTCTCGGCAACATCGCTTGCAAAATGCTTGGCCATAGCCGCTTCACGGACAAAGTCCATGTTAGCATCTTTGAGTCGAGCCGCATTATAAACCATCAACTTGGCAGCTTCGATGTCTGTTGCCATCTGTGCGATTTGGAATTGAACACCCTGGAACTCACTCAAGGGCTTTCCAAATTGCTCGCGTTGCTTCACGTAGTTCATAGCAGCAGCATATGCACCCTCTGCCAATCCAAGCATCTGCGCAGCAATCCCAATGCGTCCTTCGTTTAGAGTTTCAATGGCAATCTTGTAACCCTTGCCAATTTCGCCAAGCACGTTTTCCTTGGGTACTTTGCAGTCTTCCAGAATGACTTCACATGTACTGCTCGCACGAATGCCAAGCTTGACTTCTTTCTTGCCAAGACCAAACCCAGGCATGGATTTCTCAACAATAAAAGCCGTTATGCCTTTGTAGCCTGCATCGGGGTTGAGGTTGGCAAACACAATGAAAATGTCCGCTTCCTTTGCGTTCGTGATAAATACTTTCTTGCCGGTCAGGCGGTAGTGACTGCCTTCATCCCAAGCACGAGTGCGCAGAGCAAATGCATCGGAGCCGCTGTTCGGCTCGGTGAGGCAGTAGGAGCCGACCTTCGAGCCTGTTAGGAGCGGCAGATACTTGCTGCGCAGGTGTTCGGTTCCCCATTTCAAGAATGCATTTTCGACAAGGGTGTTCTGCACATCCATGAGCACACTCACGCTTGGGTCGACCTGAGCGAGCGCCTCAATAATCAAAATTGCATTGAAAAACGTACTGCCAGCGCCGCCGTACTTCTCGGGAACTTCCACGCCCATGAAGCCAAGCTCATGCATCTTGCGAATGATTCCAGGATCCATGGTCTCACTTTCGTCCATTTTCATGACGTGCGGAGCGATTTCTTTTTTAGCGAAATCCTGCGCCGACTGGAAAAACATCCGCTCGTCTTCGGACAAAGTGGTCAGCGGCAGTGGTTTTGAATGCGTTGTGTTCATGGGGACGTCCTTCTTCCTGAGTGTCTCGACGAACGCGAGGAGACACTGTTGTCACCTTAGAATGGGGTAAATCCCCTATGCAACATGTCGGCAATCATTTTGCCAAAACTTGAAGAACTGCCTTCAGAACTAGATCAAACTGTATGGCGCGCGCGATCAAGGGTGGGGTGAAAGAGAGCACATCACCCCGGGCTCCCGAGGGCAGAGTGATGAACCCAAGCGCAAGAAGTTCCTCGGATATTTTCGCAGCGAAGCCTGGCTCCGCTGCAGGGAACCACAGCCCCCGCATGAAGCCACGGCCGCGCAACTGGAACGGGATCTTTGTATGCAGGCCGCGCGCACAGTACTCGTCAAGAAATGCACTGAAACTTTGGTCAACCCTTGAAAGTTCGCGCTGAAACTCCGGAAGTCTCCGGACAATCTCCTGAACCGCAGCGAGACCAACGCCGCAGGCCAAGGGATGACCGAGAAAGGTACTCGTGTGCCGGGCTTCGCCCGTCGAACGCCCCCAGGCATCCATGCAATCACCAACGCATGCACTCAGCGGTAAACCGCCACCCAAGGCCTTCCCCAGAACCAAAAGGTCGGGAACAACTCCTTCATGATCGTGCGCAAACAACGATCCCGTGCGCCCAAGACCAGTATAAATTTCATCAAAAATCAGGAGCGCACCGAATTGATGCGCAAGTTTCTGAACCTGACCGAGAAACCCCGCGGGCCAAGTGCGCTCACCCCCACGCCCTTGCAGAGGCTCCATAACAACGGCCGCAATTTTTCTAGTCCGCAACGCATCTTCTAGTTTCTCGAGCGACGTATCCCAGTGCACCAGCGCATGCGTGTCACGATAGAAGGCTTCATCGAGCGCCTCGCAGCCCACACTCCTAACAGACTGTGCAAGCGGAAAAGGGACAACATGAGTCTTCCCTTTCAGCCACGGCTCGAAGCCACGCGTGAAGGTTGATCTGTCGGTCAGTGCCAGTGGTCCAAAATGCAAACCATGATAGCCGCCGGAAAAACTTACAAACTCATGACGACCGGTCACGATCATCGCAGTTTTCAGAGCCGACTCCATTGCTTCGCCACCCGACAAACTCAATACCGACTTGGCTTCATCAAAGGGTGTGACGCGTGCAAGCCACTCCAACAAAAGAACCTTCGAGGCCGACGGATGCACATCACCCATGCCATGCACCAACTTCGCAGCCTGCGCACGCATTGCGCGCATCAGCAGTGGATGCCCATGGCCAAGAGCCATGACGCCAAAGCATGCGGTGAAGTCGAGATAGGCATTGCCATCGACATCGGTGATTTTCATCCCACGTGCTTTTTTCATGACTATCGGGAATGTGTCCGACACATAGGTCACATCAGGAGACTCGACCTTTTGAAGTCGTGCCAACCAACGTTTACTTTGTGTGGTTCTGCGAGATCGCTTTTGAGTCATCGGTCCTTTTCCATGCGCGTTACAATGCGCGCCGATATTGTCCGCCGACGGCGTAGAGCGCCTGAGTCATTTGCCCCAGTGTCGCCAAACGCGCAGTATTGAGTAATTCTTCAAACACATTACCGTTCACCAAAGCCACATGCTTCAAACGCTCAAGAGCTTTGTGGGTGTCCTGCGCATGGGTCTCTTTCCATGCTGTGATTGCCGAAAGTCGTGCGTCTTTTTCCTCATAGGACGCACGCGCCAGCTCAATGTTCAGATTTCCAGAAATCTCATCCTGACGCGGATTCAGATAAGTATTTACACCAATAATGGGCAGCTCGCCCGAATGCTTGAGAGTCTCATAATAAAGACTCTCCTCCTGAATTTTTCCACGTTGATATTGCGTTTCCATCGCACCTAACACGCCACCACGCGACGAGATACGGTCAAATTCCGAGAGAACAGCATCTTCAACCAGGTCGGTCAGCTGCGCCAAGAAATATGAGCCCTGATTGGGATTCTCGTTCTTGGCCATACCAAACTCGCGATTGATAATCATTTGAATGGCCATGCTGCGGCGCACACTCTCTTCCGTCGGGGTGGTAATCGCTTCATCGTACGCGTTTGTGTGCAGCGAGTTGCAGTTATCGTTGATGGCCAAAAGCGCCTGGAGTGTTGTGCGGATATCGTTGAAATCGATTTCTTGCGCATGAAGTGAACGACCGCTGGTTTGAATATGGTACTTGAGTTTCTGTGAACGGTCGTTGCCTTTATATTTTTCACGGATGGCAATCGCCCAAATTCGACGTGCCACACGCCCAATCACCGAGTACTCGGGATCCATACCGTTACTGAAGAAGAACGACAGATTCGGCGCAAAGTCGTCAACCTTCATGCCGCGACTCAAGTAATACTCAACATAGGTGAAGCCATTGGCCAGTGTGAAGGCCAACTGCGTGATTGGGTTCGCACCTGCTTCTGCGATATGGTACCCGGAGATGCTCACTGAGTAATAATTACGCACATCATTACGGATGAAAAACTCCTGAATGTCACCCATCATTTTGAGTGCAAAGTCAGTCGAGAAAATACAGGTATTCTGTGCCTGATCTTCCTTTAAAATATCAGCCTGAACCGTTCCACGCACACGTTTGAGAGTGTCGCCTCGCACGGCCAAGAATTCATCCGGATTCAGTATACGTCCTTTGCTCTTCTCTGCAGCCTGAACCTGATGGTCAATTGCAGCATTTAAGAAGAATGCCAACAGAATGGGAGCCGGACCGTTGATGGTCATGCTCACGCTCGTATTGGGGTCGCAAAGGTCAAAGCCCGCATAAAGCTGTTTCATGTCAGCGAGTGTTGCGATGCTCACACCACTTTCGCCGACTTTGCCGTAAATGTCCGGACGCTGAGCAGGATCATCTCCATAAAGCGTCACGCTGTCGAAGGCTGTGGAAAGGCGCTTCGCCGGATCATTTTGAGTCAAGTAATGGAAACGTCTGTTCGTGCGCTCAGGACCACCTTCTCCGGCAAATTGACGCTTGGGATCTTCATCGGCGCGCTTGAAGGGGAACACACCCGCAGTAAAAGGAAATGAACCAGGCACGTTCTCAGAGCGAGTGAAGTGGACGATCTCACCCCAGTCCTGCGTGCCCGGCAAAGCGACACGAGGGATTTTCGAACCCGAGAGGCTGACGATATGAGTCGGCACTTCAAGCGTACGGCCGCGGACTTCGTACTTATACTTGTCGCCACGGTAATTTGCACAGAGGGCATCCCACTGACTGAGCGTTGCGCGGGTTTCCTCGCTGAGAGCTTTCCGCCGTGCATCAAAACTTTTCTTTTGCTCTGGTGTAAGTTCAAGAAGTCTTTCTGCACGCTCAAGAGCCTGAACATCACGCGCCTGATCGGCAAGTGAGTGCGTCTCTTTGTGGTACGAGCGGACTGTAGTGGCAATCTCACTCAAATAGTTGGTTCTGTTCTGAGGAATAATCGGCGCGACTTGTGAGCTCTTTGCAGCCACCTGCAACGGCAGATTTTCAGTCCACACCTCCGCACCGCAACGCTGATTCAAAACTTTCAAAAGAGCGCGGTAGAGCGCATTGACTCCATCGTCATTGAACTTTGAGGCAATCGTTCCGAAGAGCGGATAGCGATTTTCTTCGACGTGTTGACTCGAAAAACGCGAGCGGCGCAATTGAGCCTTCACATCACGATAAGCGTCTTCCGAGCCTCGTCGGTCGAACTTGTTGATGGCAATAAGGTCGGCAAAGTCCAGCATGTCGATTTTCTCGAGCTGGGTGGCAGCACCATATTCACTGGTCATCACATACATCGCGAGGTCACTGACCCCAAGAATTCCAGTGTCGCCCTGTCCAATTCCGCTTGTTTCGACAATCACCAAATCAAAGCCAGCGCCACGAGCGAGCGCAATGGCGTCTTGCATGACGTGCGCCAGCTCACTCTTGCTCCCACGGGTTGCAAAGCTGCGCATGAAAACGCTTGGATGACTAATTGCGTTCATACGAATACGGTCGCCAAGCAGTGCACCACCCGTCTTTTTCTTGGAGGGGTCGACGCTGAAAATACAGATTTTACGCTCGGGAAACTCGAGCGTGAAGCGCCGAATGATTTCGTCGGTCAGACTGCTTTTGCCCGCACCACCCGTTCCCGTGACACCGAGCACCAATGGATGCGTGCCTTTGTGCTGTGCCCCATCTTTTTCGAGCGACGACGTCAATCGGAAAGTATCAACTTGAGTTTTAATTTTTGTCGGCAAAGCGTTCGCCTGATTCTCGAGGAGAGTCAGGGCGCGAGCAAGACGTAGTGTCTGCGCAGCAGCGAGCGGTGCATCGGTGAGCTCCTGAGGCCAAGTTGCCAACGCATAATCAGAGCGTTCGAGCATATCGGCAATCATGCCCATGAGACCAAGCTTTCGGCCATCATCGGGTGAGTAAACGCGGGTAACGCCAGATTTGTGCAGATCATCGATTTCCGAGGGGATGATCACTCCTCCGCCGCCCCCAAAAATCTTCACATCCGTGCGCCCTGCCGCATCCAGGCATTGGCGCATATATTTAAAAAACTCGACGTGGCCACCTTGATAGCTGCTCACAGCCACAGCTTGGGCGTCCTCTTGAATCACCGCATTCACGATGTCCTGAACACTCCGATTGTGGCCGAGGTGAATGACCTCCGCACCACCTTGTTGCAACAGCCGACGCATAATGTTGATGCTCGCATCGTGACCATCAAAAAGTGCGGTTGCCGTTACGAAGCGGATTTTATTCTTCGGGGTGTATGGGATTGTGCTGTCCATGGTGTTCTCCGGACTAAAAGTCTGTCTTGGCGCCAGTCATAGCCTGCAAAGCCCCCGACACTCAACAGCGTGGCCTCTCTGACGTTGCCCTGTCGCCTAAAGAGCTAACACGCTGTATTCTTTGTCATCCATGGAGGAACGACATGTGGCCAAAATCTCTGACTGACCTGGCTCAATGCCTCTCGGCGCCCCGGGAGCGGCTTGCCAGCCCCGAAAGCATGGTTGAATCGCTGAGCACCGACAGCCGCAAGGTCGGAGCCGGGCAGCTGTTTGTCGCCATCCGCGGCGAGACCCACGACGGCCATAACTTTGTAGAGACTGCCCTCAAATCTGGTGCGGTCGCAGCACTTGTGGAAATCAGCTGGCTCGAAGCCAGACCTCAGTTATCTGATCGGTGCCTCGCCGTCGCAGACACAACACAGGCCATGCGAACACTCGCAAAGTCCTTTCGCACGGGTTTCGATTTTCCGGTCATCGCTGTCGGTGGGAGCAACGGCAAAACAACAACCAAAGAAATGCTGGCCTGCCTCCTCGAGGCTCTCAATGCACCCATCACACGAACCCACAAAAGTGAGAATGGTTTCCTTGGACTCGCAATCACTCTGACTCAAAAGGCGCACTCAAGAAGCAACGGCACGGCAGCCTTGGTTGCGGAAATCGGGATCGATGATGTCGGAGCCATGAAGGAACACGTTGCAATTGCCACACCAGATATTGCTTTGCTGACTGCCTTGGGACCTGAGCATTTAGCTGGCCTCGGCTCCTGGGACACTGCCGTGAGGGAAGAGCTGGTGCTCTTCCGCAACGCCGCACCTGAATGCCAACGTGTCTGGCAAGCTGCAGAACCAAGGCTGCTTGAGGTCATCGCTGAAATCCGAGAAAACGATACGCTCGTCTGCGAGGAATCGGCGCTAAAAGTTCTCCCATCTAGCGTTACAAATCTTTTGCCCAGCAAGAAGATTTCACTCCTCAGTTATTCTGTCGTGCGGCAAGGTGCGACAGCAAGCAGCCTGCACACACAATGGATTCCCTGCAGCAATTTGCAGAAACACACTGAATGGAAGGCCGAGTTTGAAGTCTCCCTGCCGGGCATTCACAATGCGCAGAACTTTACTCTCGCACTTGCCACGAGCGCATTGCTTTGCCCTGAGGTGAATACGCTGAAAAACGCGTGGCGTAATTTTGTTCCCCCAGAGATGCGTTCACGCATCGTTAAACTCAATGGGGGCGTGACCCTCTATGACGATTGCTACAATGCAAGTCCAGCGAGCATGAATGCAGCATTCGATGCGCTGCTTTCTCCGGAGTGGAGAAACCAAAACAAAATTCTCGTGCTTGGTGACATGCTAGACCTCGGTGAGGAGTCAAAGAGTTGGCATCTTAAATTGGTCGAAAAACTTCTGAAATTTGAAAACTCACACTTGTGCCTTTTTGGAAGCGCCATGTATGATGTCTATAACGAAATCAAAACAAAACATTCTGCTGCAATGCTTGCAGCAAACATCCATCTGAAGCACGTGGGAGCTGAAACAAATCCCGCCACTTTTATAGATGATTTGTCGGCCAGTTTGCGCGGCTCGGTGATTCTGGTGAAGGGCAGCCGAGGAATGGATTTGGGACGTTTTGTGAAATCATGTGAGGCGTGGTCCTCGACTCAAGGGTGAGTCCTGTTGGCCGCAGCTTTCTTGGAGTGTTCATGCGACCAGAGACACTGCAGGAAGAACTTGCGAAAATCCTCGAGTCGAGTTTTCCAAGATCAACGGAAAACCAAACTGAGGAACTTTGCCTCTCGGAAACCGAGATGTTTCAGCTTTGGAATTTTCTGGGTGAGGAGCTGGGTATCGACCTCTCTCTCGCAACATCTGACCAAAGAAAACTTCTGTTTGATGCCTGCGAAAACGGTAGGAAACTCTCGCCCAGGGCTTTCGGCTCATTACTCTGGCTCGTGTACTACGGCGACTTGATGTAGCGCGCGAGGCGTCCTTGCCCATAGGAACGACTGATGCTATTCCCACCCGCGCTGGTCCCGTGGTGAAGTGGATATCACGCAAGCCTCCGAAGCTTGAAGCCCATGTTCGATTCATGGCGGGACCGCCATCGTTCTGACCCTCAAACATCCAAAGACATTGCTATAATCCCCCTACACCGTCTTTTCGAGGGGGTATCATGGTGTACAGATTCCGGCGTATCCTTCTTTGCGTTGCTGTGCCCATTGGCGCGCTCATTCTGCCGATTGCCCATGCTCAACAAGACCAATCAGACTCTGCTGAAAAGCCAGCTGCTGAGGTGGACTCAGGTTTTGGTGAGACGCCACGTCCGCGCAAAAACGGTCCCGCTGCTGAAGATGATGCCGTTCAGGAAACGACCGTCGAAACCAAGGTCAAAACAAAGCGCACTGAGAAAAAGGAAATCGACCGCAGCCAACAATCCGGAACAGGCTACGGTGTATACGGGGGAGCAGATTTAGCGCTCCTTTTTACAGCTCCCTCGAATCCACTTTACGAAGCTCTGGAAGCCTCTCAGATCGGAGCAGCACCGACGGCAAAGATCATGGGTACAGTTTTCACGCGCCGCATTGCTCTGGATTTAGGATTAGGCATGCAATACGCCTTGTACTCAGGAGAGCAAATTGGGATTGTTGGCGAAGACCTCGTTCCCATTCCAATCAAAGAGAAATATTCCAGCACCCAGTTAACCATGCTCATTGATGCTGCTGCACGTCTGAAAATCAAACAAAAATTTCAGGTCGGAATTCTGGGTGCCGCGCTCTACAACACCAAGTCTGCAGGCTTCACTTCGTTGCGCCTTGAGGACGATCCTGCTCTCGAGCCCTATCTGGTCTTCCTTGGGCTGCAATTTATTTATGAAACTCCATTCAGAAGCCACATGTCACGCTTGGGGGCGAGCTTCTCCATTTCACTCACAGGGACAAACCGCACAACTTTCCTGGGCACTGTGCACGCTGCGCTCGGCTCGCACCTCAACAACACCTCAAGAATCATAACGACTAAGAGAGAAACATGGGTAAAAACAAAAACTGTAAAAGAAGTTATCTCGCTCAAAGATGAAGTCACGGAATTCAGCGACAACGTCAGTTTTGTCTTCAACTCTCAAATGGTGAACTTCAAACTCAACAGCGCAGAACTTAGCCCGAAATCGACCGAGTTCCTCGCAGAGCTTGGTCAGGCCTTTATGGCTGAGAAGGAAATCTGGGACAAACTCGTGATCGAGGGTCACACAGACTCACGCGGTTCGGTAGCATACAACCAAAGGCTGTCGCTGTTGCGTGCCAAGGCCGTTGCAGCAGAATTGCAAAAGGCTGGCGTACCCGCTGAGAAGCTCACGACTTTGGGATTAGGTGCCCAGAAATTGGTTTTAAAGAATGCAAAGTCAGAATCTGAGCACGAGCGAAATCGACGTGTGGAGATCAAAGTCAGCGGACTCAGGGATGCGCGTAAGCTGAAAAAGACAATCGATGAAGTACAGAAGAAATTCTTTGGTGGCGGTGCTGCACCGAAAGCTCCTGCTCCAGAGCCCAGTTTGGAACCCACACCAGCTCCCGAACCAACACCAGAGCCAGAACCGGTTTTTGATCCGGGAATTGTTCCACCAGAACTGAACTGACAGCAAACACACAGAGATGAGGCCTCGCAAAATGACTCTCAAAATCAAAATACAATTCGTGAAGCTCTGCGCGGCAGCCCTTCTCAGCTCAGCATCGAGCGCACTCGCACAGGAACCCCTTCCAGTGCCCGAGGCAACGAGTAGCAGTGAGTCTGAAAAGAACGCTCCGGAGGCATCTACGCCCACCTCAAGCAGCGCTGAGCCTATCTCAGCACCATCACCCGAGGGTACGCCTGGTGGTTCAACGAAAAAATCAGAGGACCCACCCAATTCATCGTCAACGCCATCAGCATCGGATGCTGACACAACGCGAGCAAATCCGGCATCAGTAGAAACAAATCCACCGCCAGCTCCTGCCGAGAAGACAGAATCGAAGACGACTCGTAAGGTGATTGTCGAACGTCCGAAATCCAAAATAGAGGAATACGGAACAAGTCTTATATTCTCCGCAGACCTCGGCATCCTCTCGGTTTTTCCATCATCAAAGCTGACCGACTACAGTTCAAAATATGGCTTGGCACTCGAAGGCAAAGCCATGGGCAGCGTGTTGCTCAACAAGCTCATTCTCGATGCTGGTTTAGGTTGGGGATTTTTCAGTATTACGGGCGATGAGCCCGGTGAACCCTTGCGCGATGGTGACGGCAACATTCTCACCAACGAGGATGGAAAAGATCTTATCTTCGTTGAAAAGCACACCATCAAACTTTCTGGCTCACTTTTTGAAGTTGCTCCCGGCTACCGCATCCGAAACGACATCTTTGCAGGACCCGTGTTCCAGTTTCGTTATCCCTCTGACCTCGGCTACGACAGCAAAGTGACTCAAAGTAAACTTGGTATCGTGATGGGTGCACAGGGCGGTTATCAGCTTTTTGATCAGGATTTGAACACGCGTTTCGTGGGGCGCATGATGTTCACTTTGAACGACAAAAACTGGTTCGGCCTTTATACAATGGTGGGTGTTCAGGTTGGCCTGCCCTTCACGCAACCAGAGATTCTAACCATTAAAGAAACAACGACTCAAACAAAAGAAAAGCGCATTGTTGAGTATCGCAAGCGCGAGTTTAAAATCAAAGTCACACGCGACTTAGTAAAGATTCTTATGGACAACCTGATCCTCTTCTATGACGATCCGGGCACGCCTCTTCTCACAACTGAAACTCAGAGTTTCATGATTGACCTTGTTCAGACTCTGACGGCGGACGACATGGACTGGCGGCTTCTGAAGATTGATACGATTTCGAAGCAACACGGTCGGGCTATCCGCGACGCGCTTGTATCAGCCGGTATTCCGACACAAAAGATTCGCTTTGGCAACATAATTCCCGGCCCACGGACAACCAATCCGCCGGTGGAGTTAGGCTTTCACAACGTAAAAGACCCAAACAAGCTGACAGAGGCTCTGCGCGAAGCAATGCGCGAAATGCAGGTGCGTGAATCATGCGAAGGGGGAGAATGTAACTGAAGAGGGGTGGAGCTGCGTAAGGGAATTGAACCCCCAACCGGTTGATTACAAATCAACTGCTCTACCAATTGAGCTAACGCAGCGACCCATGGGCGCAGATAGTTCAGTGCTGCAGGGCTTGTCAAGTCTTCAACATCCAGCCCTCGACGGAGGATGCTACGCTCAAAAAGAAATCATTCTGGGCGTAGGGGTTCGAGGAGGATGCAATAATGAGAAGCATTTTGTCGCTTGCCAGGACTTTCGCTTTGACTTCATCCGTGGCGGTATTCGCACAGCCCAACCCAGCACAAGCTCAAAGCCTTGTAGGAAGTCAGCAATTTCAGGAGCTTTTCACGAGTGCCGGCTACAGCGCCCTGTTCGGGGCGGCTCTGGGAACTGCAGTTCTGCCTTTCGTGCCAGACAATTCGGTCTCCAGCCTGCGCATTGTTGCCGGTGGTGCATCACTGGGCTTTGTTCTGGGGAGCGTGATGGCTCTCTACGGGCTGCGGCAGCAACAGCACCAACAGGCTTTCGGCATGCCGTATTACCAGGACACCGATGCTGCCGCCGGTGATGGAACCGATTGGCGCTGGGACCTTGGAACATCGAGCGGAAAAGACGTCTTTGTGCGCATGGACTCACGTTTCTGAACGTCTTTGATTCCACACTCAGCTCTGATACAACCCAAAGAGCCAGAACTCTTGGGGAACAAAGCCATGACCACTCATTATTACAGCCCAGGACCAGCATCTCTGCCGACGGCCGTGCGCGATCTCATCAAGATTGAATTACTCGATACGTTTGGAATCGGTGTGAGTGTGATGGAAATATCGCACCGCTCGAAGCAATACGAAGGCCTCAATGAGGAAACCCTACGTTTGGCGCACGATGTGTTCGAGGTGCCTGACTCGCACAAGTTGCTCATAACTCCGTTCGGCGCACAGCAACACTTTTCTCTGCTGCTCAATCATTTATCCCGACCAGGGGATACCGTGGCCTACACAGAAACAGGAGTGTGGGCTCACCTAGCCACAGTCGATGCACGTGCGTCTGAGCGCAAAGTTGCAGTTGTCTACGATGGCAACCCGACGCTCAACTCATTGGGTCAACCCGAGACCTGGCAGATTCCAGAAAACGCCAAATATCTTCATTTGACCGTGAACAATACGGTTGAGGGAACGGAGTACCCGACCCTTAATTTCGCAGGCAAAGTTCCTCTCGTGCTGGACATGACGAGTGCACTCGCATCTCGCCGCGATATTCCATGGGATCGCACACATCTCATCTATGCGAGTGCCCAGAAGAACTTTGGTATTGCGGGCTGCTCGGTTGTCGTCATCCACAAGGACATCTTTGAGCAGGCGCGCGAAACTGCCAAGCGCAACATCCTTGGCAATGCTCTGAACTATTGCTCTATTTATGATGCCAAGAGTGTCCTGAACACTCCGCCGGTTTTCCCCATCTTCGTGATGAATCGCTATTTACATTGGATGAAATCAGCAGGCGGAATTGAAACCATGGAGCGTTGGGCGCAGGAACGAGCGCGCCTGGTTTACGGTGAAGTCGATGGCGAGTTCTACCAAGGACACGCGCTTCCAGAACACCGCTCTCGGCACAATTTCGTCTTCAAGCTCAAGACACCTGAGCTCGACGCCCTGTTCATTTCGGAGGCCGCAAAGGCAGGTATTCTTGAAATCAAAGGCTACCGCACACTCGGTGGCGTCCGCGCCTCGATGTACAATGGCATCAGCCTGGAATCCGCAGGCTACTTTGCTCAGTTTATGCGCACCTTTAAAGAAAAGCACGGTTGACGAGTGTCCAGGTCAATTTTGAACATTTCGACGCTGCGCTCAGAGGCTAGGCTTGCCTTTCATGAGTGGAAGAGCCTCATTGGTGAGTCCTTGGCCTATGAACTGCAAAAGCGGGTCGTGGATTCGCATCTTTTGGGTCCAACCCACGCGGCTCTCAGAAATCTTGAAGACAACGTCAAACAGATCGCATCCCGAGGCTTTGCAGCACGGGTGAAGCTCACTAGGATCATGGTCAGAATGGCGTCTGCTTTTTTGAACAATAACAGGGAAGCTTTCGAGCGAGCCATTATGGATCTTATCCAACTTGGAAAGAAGGTTTCGCAATGACCCAGAGTGAGCCCAAAGCCAAACCGCAACCGGCATCCACAGCCCAGAATGTGAAAAAAAAGAGAGGCGGAACACTGAAGCCGATGCCCGCCAGCATCCGCATCGACCTTTTTGGAGACCTGCTCAAATTCACGAAGAAGTCGCAGCAAACCCTCTCTTTTCGGAAATTCGATCAGCTCGCTCTGTTTTTGGCTCAAAAACCAAAAGACGAACGTCTTCTGATCTACAAGATTTTCTGTGGCTTGAGCCTGACTGCTCATGCGCGTCGCACGCAGGATGGCTCCGACCGAAAGAAGATTTTTGACCTCAAAAATCAGCTCTTTCTTTGTATTGCCAACGATCCCGCTCTGCGGCGCATGGTGAACCTGCGTCTGGGTGTGAGCAAGCGTTTTAAAGTTATTGAATACTGCCCCACCTGTTCAGAAAAAAACCGCACTGAGAACCTTAACAGCCGCGACTGGAAGTTCTGTCAAAAGTGCAGAATAGATAGAAACTACTACAACATCATCAGCCTTCAGCATCGCTTCGAGGAAGGGGCAGGTGCTCTGTTTTTGGGTCAGGAGCACATGAAGGATCTTCAATTCCACAAAGTCTTGAAGAAAATTCCATTGACACAAATCGAAGAAGAATTGGCTTTCTCGAAATACAAATTCAGCCCGAAAACTCTCATCTCGATTGAGCTCGAGAGTCTCAAATCAAGTGTGCTTAAATTGCTCGACCTGGCTAAAAAACCAACTGGCCCGGTTGCTGCAACCAAACTGTCAGGACCAGTTCCCCTCAAGAGGTAGCAGACATGGCCAGTGCCACCGCTTTGTTGCTTGCGTTGACCCCACTGACCCACGAAGCCTCGCCCACAGCTCTCGGGCTGGGCAACGAGCAGCTCGTTCAGACGGAAGGTGCGTGCGGTACGTTTTGCCTAAATTCTTCCAATGCGCACCACGACGTAAAAGCCAGCGCCCACGCCTCGATGGCGCTTATCCCGCAACAGAAAAGCAGCAGTTCCGAAGGTCTGAAATTAAGTCCAACGCGCATCAACACCTACGATATCAGCTGGCACCCCTTTTACGACTTTGCAGCCGCTGCCGGATATCGTTTCTCAAGCCGAACCACCGAGAGAACTGCAACCAACAAAACGGTTCGCCGTATTTCCGCGGAACTCACCGAAATTCCGGTCGCTCTCTCAGCTCGACCCGCTGAACCATTTGCGCTCGGTGTGCGCTATGTTTTCCGATCGGTCGAGTTGAGCCAGGAAAACTTTAACAACCCCAGCACCCGCCCCGGCACAATGAATGCTCAGCCCAACCGCTGGGGCGTTGATGCCGTATGGCAAAAGGACGAAGCCACTGGCATCGGACTTTCCTATCTTGCGCCAACACAAGTCGCCATGAATTCCTCCAAGTCAAATCGTTCACAGAGCGCCTTCATGGCTCCCGATCCGAGCTGGACAGATCCGCAAGAATTTACGCTCTCGCTTGCGCGGCTCGCTGCCTTTTCGCCTCCTCCAGGCGTCACTTTCGGACCGTTTGAAAATGTTTTTCACGGTGCCTTGTCGGTTGTCACTTGGGAAGCTGGCAAGCCTGTTGCCTACTCTGCTCTCGCTTCCTCATCCGTGAGCAAAGATGGCTGGAGCCTGACCGACAACGGCTCGCAGACTGCAGAGTTTCGTTTCGATACCATTGACCCCAGCATGTCCTTAAGTGCTGGTCTCGAAAGTCTGTGGTTGCGGGGAACATTGGGTCATGTGTCCACCTACACCCATGTTCGACTCAATCACATCGCGAGCCAGAAGGAGCAAAATCAATGGCAGGGCGGATTTGGTGTTGGGTTGAGCGGACGATTCGTTTCATTCCAGGCTGCATCGCTCTGGCGCGAGAACGACTCAGGTTTCTCTCTTGGAATATCCTCCTCACTCTGACTTTGCCGCTGCGAGGAAGAACTTGAATTCAGCTCCGCCGATGAACATTGGCTGCATCAGCCCGGACTCATCGCTGGACGCAGAGGAGTTCTCTCGCCCTCTCGCAAACCTAGAAAGCTCAGGCCTTTTCAGGCGGCTGAACCTCACAGTTGCCTACGATGAATCGCTTGACTCCGGCCTTAAATGTGACGTGCTGTTCTTGGCTCAAATTGATTTCTCTGAACGCGCCTTCAGCATGGCGTCATACCTCAGAAGCCTCCCACAGCATGCTTTGCGCCCCTTGTTCTTGATGTGTAAATCTCAGAAGTTTACCGAGCATGCTCACAGAGCTAAAGCACTCGGGCTCGAAACATTCTCAGACTGGACCGCTCTCACCGAAAGCATCCGCACTTTGCAGGACACTAAACATGACTCTTCGAGCGACCTCTCACCTCATCCGCTGACACTGCAACGTCTCTTCGACACACGTGATTTCCCTACCCTCATGAAACTCACGCAAAAAATTGGAGACAACCAACGTGGCAGTGCTCACGCGCGTGCATTTGAGGCTCTCCTCTGGCTTCAAGAAGACAACACCGCTAGGGCAGAACAGCTGCTTCGACGGGGGGTGTCGGAGCAGCCAGAATTGCTGCCGATGCGATATCTCTTGTCCCGTGTGCTGGCGCGCCAGGGGAAATATCCCGACGCACAGAGGTTCCTCGAGCAGCACACCCATTTTCCGTTTCTTGAAACAATCAGTCTTTTAGGGTTGGCTCGACTCGCACTCGAGCACTCCGACCATGTCCGGGCAGAATCCTATTTTAGCGCCTGTCAGCAGCGTGACGACCGCAATCCACAGGCTGAGCTTGGCCTTGGAAAAATTGCGTTCGCACGCGGTGAGCTGGAAAAAGCTTCAGAGCATTTTGTACGTGCCGGGCATTGTGATGAGCTGGCTTCGTATTTCAATCAGATGGCCATCGCGCTGGTTAATCAGCGCCGCTTCAACGATGCCTTGTTTATTTACCAAAATGCACTGAAAGTTTTGCCGTCGCGCGACAAACACCACTTCATTCACTACAATATAGGCTTGGCACAGAAGAAACGGGGAGCATTGCTCGAGGCCGCAGACTCCTTTGCGACCTCCCTTTCACTCTCGCCGGGCTATGAAAAGGCTCAGCAGAGTTTGAAGGAGGTTTTAAAGTTGGCGGCCACCTCCGAAGGCAAACCATTTTCCTTCGAGAAGTACAAGAAGCTCCTCGCGGAAACAGAGAACAAAAACTGACGTGTTTTGCATGTGAAAAGCACCGGAGATTGAGTCAATGCTCAAGAAAATGCTGCTGATACTTATTCTTGGAGGCGGGTTTGTGACTTTCGCCGCCACAAGCATCGGTGGATTCCTAGCCTGGAATTACGTCAAGAAAATTGAAAAGACACTTCCTCCTGTCGAAAAATTGAAAAACTATGAACCTGCTCTGCCCACTATTATCTACAGTAACGAAGGCACAAAGATCGGGGAGCTATTTGAAGAAAAGCGCTATCCCGTTGAGCTTGCGAACGTCTCTCCAATTCTCGTGAAGAGCTTTCTCGCCTCGGAAGATGCGCGTTTTTACTCACACTCCGGAATCGACCCACAAGGCCTCGCTCGCGCTGCGCTGTCTCATTTCTTGAAGCAAGGCACTAAGCAGGGCGGCAGTACCATCACACAGCAGCTTGTGAAAAACGTTCTCCTGACGCGGGAAAGAACCGTTGAACGGAAGGTCAAAGACATCCTATTGGCTCTCAAAATCGAGAAGTCTTTCAGCAAAGATGAAATTCTCGAAATGTATCTCAACACAATTTTCCTAGGAAACAATTCCTATGGAGTAGAAGCCGCAGCGCGAAACTATTTCCGTAAATCCGCAAAAAAACTCCGCCTCTCCGAAGCCGCTATGATTGCAGGTTTGGCTCCTGCCCCATCGGCCTACGCCCCAACCGACAACTTTGAAAAAGCCAAAGCACGACAGAAGTTTGTTCTGGATCGGATGGTGCAAAACGGGTGGGCGACGCGCGAGGAAGCCGATACCGCCTTCTCTGAGACACTCACGGTGCATCTCGCTGAAACACCAAACACGCGCTCGGCTCCTTACTTTCTCATGGAAGTAAAGAAGCAATTAGAGAATGCGCTACAGCTCGGAAATCTTCTTACCTCAGGCTATAAAGTTCAGACCTCTCTGAATCTCACGCTTCAGAAGCACGCTCAAAAAGTACTCTCGACATTCCTTGAGCAATTCGAATCAAAAAAAGCTTTCCACAAACCAATTACGCGGCACGGTAGCAACTACAGTACAGCGCTAGAAAGACTTGCTCGCAGTGGCTGGAGCAACGATGAAGATGAAGATATTCGCGGTATTGTTATCGATCTCAACCCCGCCTACGACATTGCTCTGATTGCAACCCAAACTGGCCCAGGGATTCTTCTGGCGGAAGATCACCGTTGGGCACTGCGTGCCGCAGCAACAAAGAAGGCAAGCTCCATCCAAGACTTCGCCGATATTCTTGCCATTGGCGATGAAGTTCACGTCAAACGGGTCGACACTCGTCCTCCAAAGCGCATCGCTAAGGCTCCGCGTATTTTTCAAGAGCACGTTGAGGTTCTTAAACTCTATGGCCTTAAGCCAGAAGAGGTGAACCTGAACTTCTATCAACTGACCGACACCGAGGGCATTGAGGCCGCTGCAATCGTCATGGATGCGCAATCGGGTGAGATTGTGACGATGGTTGGGGGAAGCAGTTTTCAGGCCAGTCAATTCAATCGGGCAACGCAAGCCCTGCGGCAGGTTGGCAGCAGTGTCAAACCACTCTATTACAGCCTGGCGATGGACAATGGTTTTTCTCCTGCATCACGCATTGATAGCCCTCCCATTGTTATGGGCGACTGGAAACCTGAAAACTACGACAAGGAATTCACCGGACGCACCAACCTGCGCACGTCCCTCGTGCATTCTTACAACATCAGCAGCATCCAGCTCTTCAAGGCCTTAGGAACGCCGCTGTTGACGCAACATTTCAAGCGCCTGGGTCTGCCTTGGAACGAAGTGAATCTGGCGCACTCGCTCGGTGCTGGCTCCGCAACACTGCTTCAGATGGCTCAATCCTATTCGCCATTCGCGAATGCCGGGCGTATTTCCGAGGCACACTACATCAAGGCGATTCACAAGCGCGATGGTGAGCTATTGGTCTCTGCAACAGATCCGCGTCTGAAGGCAGCACCCTTGCCTGGTTTGAACGGGGACAAAAACACCTCCGAAACAGACACCACAAACACTGCTGATGACCCACGCCAGGTTCTCTCACCCGCAGCAGCATACGTGGCCACGCGCGTCATGCAGGATGTGCTCCGCTTCGGCACGGGCACACGCGCGCAGGGTATTCCTTTTGCTGCAGGCAAAACAGGCACCACTAACGGTTATACCGATGCATGGTTTATTGGAGTCACCCCTCGACTGGTCGGTGCAGTTTGGGTGGGCTTCGACGATGCACGCAAAAGTTTGGGCACTGAGGGAACGGGCGGCAAAATGGCAGCGCCACTGTGGAAGCTCGTGATGGAGGGTGCAGTGAAACTGTATCCCTCAAATGAGTGGGTTGTCCCCGAGAAGATCGTGACCGTGCGCGTCGGAGCAGGTGGCGAAAGAGTGATCGGAACCGGAGGAATCGCGATGCCTGCTGTGGCAGGAACCGAACCTGGAGCTCCCGGCAGCCGCGATGCACTCGGTCTTGACCTGGGCTCTCCGCTGTCCAGCGGAGCGACTATCGAAGGGAGCGAGACCTCCTCCCGCGCAGACACACACGATGACAGCACATCTCTGCGAAGGATGGACTGAGCCGCGGACTCAGGCCTGACCCTTGCCGCCTGAGCCACCCTGAATCACTTGCACAAGTTCTGTCACAAGCTCTTTGAGCTGCTGAGCCTGCATCTGCAAGCGCTCGGAGGCCTGAGCAGAGGAATCAGCAGACATGGCGTTGTTCTGAGTGGTTTGATCGAGCTGATTGAGAGCACTGCTAATTTCAGAAATACCCTGAACCTGCTCCTCACTGGCTGCCGAGATCGAGCTCGTCACTTGGTTAACCTTGCTGATGGAATCAATGATCCGATCGAAGACGCGCCCTGCACTGTCGGCAAGTCGTGCGCCTTGTTCGGCACTCTCTGTGCTTTCAGAAATCAGCTTAGAGATATCGGTTGCTGCAGCTGAAGAGCGCTGCGCAAGGGTTCGAACAGCCTCAGCCACAACCGCAAATCCTTTGCCCTGCTCTCCGGCTCTTGCAGCTTCCACTGCAGCATTCAGAGCGAGCAGGTTGGTTTGGAACGCGATGTCATTGATGAGACCAGTGATCTCAGCAACCTTCTTTGACCCCTTGTGAATCTCACCCATGGATGTGATGAGCTCGCGCATCTCTTTTTGGCCTTGGCGTGCGGTCGATTCAGCCGCTTGTGCAACATCTGCGCCCTCGCGTGCACTCTCTGAGTTCTGAGTCACAATGCGCGAGAGTGCTTCAATTGCAGCAACCGTTTCTTCAAGCGATGCAGCTGCCTCGTTGGCAGCTGAGGCCACATTTGAACTCACTTCATTCACCTGAGAACTCGCACCCGCAATCTCCTCGCCCGAGGAGCCTAATGACTTGGAGACGCTCGCCAGTTTGTTCATGGGGGCACGGATTAAAAGCAAACTCACAAGCAGTGCGATCGACGTAAAAAATGCTCCACCCATTGCGATTTGCCGGGTTGTTCGTGCGGTGATCTCCTCAACAGGCTTCATGCTCAACATGACTGTGTATGCACCGCGCAGTGCGCCATTCTTCATATCTTCCATCTGGTATCCCAGAATATCTTTGCCATTTTTCCAAGGGCTGGTGGAAGGACTTCCATGGCAAGCCATGCAGCCCTGACGCTCATCCAGACGAACGGGGCGGGTCACTGTGTAAAACTTTCCGTCGTCTGACCTGCTGATAATTTCTTTGAGGGAAGGATCCTGTTCAAAAGTGCGCAACGTTTCCATCTCTTCAGCAGTGGCACGGTGCTCCTCACGCCGAGGCTGGTCAGCAAAAATCCTGAATTTATAGCCATCGGTCTTCTCGCCCGAATACCCCATCGAAAACAGAACGATGATAGGAACTGCCTTCAGCAGGCGCTCTTTATGCTCTTTGGGAACATTGCCATCGGGGTACTTGAGACGCGTCTCCTCAAACATCTGCCCCAGAATTCCAAGATCACCGACGTAGGCTTTGGCTTCTTCGATTCGATTGAGAATCGCACTTGACCTGTCTAGCAACGCACGCTCGGCATTTTCATGCACCAGGTATCGAGCCACAAAAATTGCAGACAAAGTACACACAACGCACGATGCCAAGACGACACCCAAAACCTTGGTTCGAAACGTCAATTTCATCATCCCACCTCAAAGGGCAAAACAGACAAGAACCCGATATTCTGACATTCTAAATGTAACAACGTAGACTTGAGTTCCAAAGATGGCTGTTTTGGCGACCGCCAAAAACACCTTCACTTTGCCCAGCGGCACTCCGTTTGTGCGGCGGGCAGTGAGCCTGCACACGGGGAGTGAATCAACCTTGAACCAGATGCACTTTGAAACAAACGAACACGAATGCGAGCTCTTTCTTGCTGCTGAAGGCGTCGGATTTCTGATGCTCTCGGCCGACGGCGAAATGTTACGGAAATGGCAGGGGCTGACGCTTGGTGAGACCTCCATCTGCGCAGGGGTACGCTGGGAGTTTGGGCACAACGGACAAACTCAAACTCTCTCTCGCCGCCACTGGAAAGCAACATGCCGCGACGCCGTTTCTATCACCCGCCAGTGGAGAGCCGATTGTGGCTGTGAGCTGCAGGAACGGTGGGACTGGAGCATGCCCAAGGAAGGGCTGCGGGTCTCCCTCAGCATAAACAGCGAAGAGCAGCGTTCCTGTCATCACCGCGAATATTGCTTCAGAGCTGTGCCGCTCTGGACGTTGGCTCATGCCGGCGACGCCACCTGTGGATCGTATGATGCGCGTTTGACTCACAATCCGCGCCAGCCACAAACACTCCATGTGAGCACCCAAGACTGCTCGGCTCGGATTGAGGTCTCCTGCTCAGCTCAAGTGTACCTGGGGCAATTGCTTGAACAGGGTGAGTGGCAACCTTTGCCGACTGCATCACGCGAATGGTTGCCCACCCCTAAAGATGCGCAACGTGGCGAACAATCGGCACGTGAGGTGGTCACCACACACGTCTTCGAACTCGAAACACGTGGAACCTCTGCAGCACGCTTGCTCTTCTCTCGGGGCAGAAGCACAGACGAGAGCAAAACCCTGCCCGCAATTCAAAATCGAATCTCGCCCTCAATCTCCCTGACCAGCACAAATGAATCTCTCGCACATGCTTTCAGCAACTCCACTGAAAGTCTCAATCAGCTTATTCAGACGCGTAACGACGGAACAACTGGACTTCAAGCAGGTCTACCTTGGTTCACACAATTTTGGACCCGTGACATGTGTCACAGCTTTCGCGCGGCATTCCTTTGGTCAGCGCGCACAGAAGCAGGGGCGCATCTTGTCACGGATCTTTGGCTCTCCAGCCGTGCCGGGGTCATACCCAACTACACCACAGCACAGGCAACAACCAACAACAGTGTCGATGCACTTCCACTGTTGCTACTTTCCACTGCTGACCTCATCGACCACTGCGGCTGGACGAGTCAACTCGAAAAAGTTCAACCGCAGATCATCGACAAATTACTCGCAGCCTCGGAACTCTTCTTAAAGGGTGAGCTGATTCAACATAATCCTGCCGACACATGGATGGATGCTCAGAAGAAAAGCCCCGAGGGTGAGAACATCCCCTGCAGCCCAAGGGCGAACCGTGCCTTTGAAATACAAGCCTTCTGGATGGCGGCACTACGGCGCTGGAGCCTGGTGCTTGAAAAACTCAACCACCAACAAAATGCACAGACCCTTTTGCAAGCCTCACAACTTGGGCTCAAAACCATACGTCAGCATTATCTCAACCACGATGGCAGACGTTGGGCCGACACACTACGCCCAGACGGCAGCGCTGACTTTTCCATACGCCCCAATATCATATTGGGATTCTCTGCGTTGCACCGCGCTGGATGCTTATCCGAACTGCTGACTGCAGAAGAATTAAAAAAGTGTGTTGACTCGGTCTTGGAATCAGACCTGATTGTTCCCTATGGTGTGCGCACACTCAGCCCAGAAACCTCTGTTCAACACCCCATGCCTATCAATGATCTTTTTCAGGACGAAAGTCCCTACATCCATGAAAGCAAAATCCACTTCCACCCGTACCACGAATTCGGCACCCGTACCCGGCTCGAGCACCCTGACTGGGCATACCACAACGGCACAATCTGGCCGTGGCTCAGCGGTGCTGCAACAGAAATTCTTTTACTCACAGGGCACAGTGCACCGGCAGAAAAACTTTATGAAACTCTCATCCATCATGCCACTCAAGGTTCACAGGGCGGTGCATTGCCGGAACTCCTCGATGGTCTGTCGAGTCACTCACATTGGAGCTGGCCCAAAGGAGCACCGCACCAGGCGTGGAGCGAAGCCGCATTCGTTCACATGATCTTGGAAGGCTGGATTGGCCTACGGCCAAGCTCATTTGGAGAAAAGCTCATTATTGAAACATCCATGTGGAAACTATTTCCAGACTTTAAACTGGATTTCATGGTGCGCAATGGCAAAGTTGAACTTACCAAAAAGAGCAACTCAGCCGAGCTCCTCTTCCAGCCCAATACACCTGGTGCCACCTTGACCGTCTGCGAAAGAAATTTCTGCAAGGGGAATATGCGTGAGTCTTTGCAAACGCTCGCAACCAAAGAAAGAATTCCGATAAAACTGTGGAACTCATAAGATTAAAAGAGCGATCACTTGCTCCCGTGCGGCTAAATTTCCCATGATTTATGTCCTCAAGCCGCCACAGGAGGAATCATCATGAATCACGTGTTTAACTTAAACCGTGAGACTGGAGAGAAAACTGCGCTTGGTCGGATTATTTTCTCGAGTCCTCGCACTGAGCAATTTATGGATCAGGCCAGAGTTCTCTGGAATCACCTCTACAATGATGCACGCTCGCTGCTGCGTCGCACTGCCCCAAAGCATGTTCACCCGCGCATTGATGTTTTAGAAAACTCAAATATTTATGACATTCGCGTTGATTTGCCTGGAGTGGATGCCAACACAATTGAGCTTCTGATGGATGGAAAGATTCTTCACCTGAGAGCGAAACGCAAATGTGAGGAAACCACAGATCTGAAAATGTCTATCTGTGAGCATAAAGCTGAAACCTACGAACGCGATATTCGCCTTGCAGATGATGCTCTCGTCACTGAGAAATCAACAACCCTCGCAGAAGGCATATTGTCGATCCGCATACCACGCAAAGCTGCCTGAATGTTCTGCTGAAAATTCAAATTTTCCTGATTTTAACTTTCACGCCCAAGCCACAACACCCGTCGAGAGGTATGACATGTCAGACAACATCAAGCGAAGCTGCATCTCAAGGATTCTTGTGGATGCCGCATACTCTGCAATGCTCGTTTTCTTCATTCCTGCATTTGCTCAAACCGAGGCTCACATGGCACCAACCGTTACACTCGAGCCTGCTCCTGTGGAACATGTTTTTGTTCCGCAAGGCTTCGACGACAATGACAATGCAGAGGTCATTATCCAAGGGCGCTTTTCAAATGCCTGCATGAAGACTGGCATGGTCGAAAAGAGTATTGATGCGGAAAAAAGGCTTATTCGCTTGAGACCGTTATCCTACGTTTACAAGGGTGAACCCTGCGCACAGGTCATTGTGCCCTTTATTCAGCGCGTCACCTTTGGAACACTGCGCGAAGGGACTTGGAAAATTGAAGTTGAAGGGATGCCGTCACTGGCTCCTCTCCCCTTGGTGGTCAAACGGGCGGTGAGTGCAGCACCTGATGAATTCCTCTATGCCCCTGTGGAGGAAGTTGTGCTTCTTCCAGGAACCTTGGGAATCCGACAAAAACTGGTTTTGAGCGGTAACTGGCCTGTCATTCCTGCGCGCGGATGTTTTGTGATGAAACAGCTGCGGACACATCTTGGAGCCGACAACACGCTGGTGGTGCAACCGATTGCCGAACTTCTTCCTCCGGAACAATGCTCTCCAAACTCGCAACGCAAGAGAGCCTTTCAATCCTCTGTTTATCTCGAAAAATCACTTCAACTGGACTCACTGATTCACGTCCGCGTTCTCAATGGAGAGTCTCTGAACAAATTCTACGAGTCGCTTTGAAATGCAATTGGACCCCTAACAGGAGGACAGAAAATGCGGCACAGCCACAATTCGAATGTGATTCTTCCCGCTCTGGCAGTCCTGATCTCCTCAATTGGTGTTGGATGTGGCGAAGAGAAAAGACATGAGCACCGTGACTCGAGGCTCAACATTGTGGGTGGTCGCGCTGTGCAAAGCGATGTCGATGATGCACGTCGATACTCGACAGTTGCTCTGACTTCCGATCACCTCGGCAACCTCCGTTCAAGAGCCTCGAGCCTTCTTGATTTGGGCAAATCCTTCTGCACTGCGACCGTTATTTCACGCAAAGCACTCATGACAGCAGCGCACTGCCTGCAGGATTTTGATCCTCAGACGCAACTCAAAGGCGATACATTGGTGTTTCCACGGGTGCAGGATTTCATCGCATCGTTCGGACTCAAAGCTGCCAAAAGCAACAACTGGATCCGCGCCAAAAAAGTCATTCCTCATCCCGATTGGAACCCTGAGCTGACACTCAGTGGCAATCCGGCCGCGGCTCCGAACGATATTGGTATTGTTCTACTCGATGAAGAAATTCCAGAGCCGTACTCGCCGGTGGAAGTGGCCTCAGAAGACTTCGAACTGACTGAAAAGCAACAAGTCACACTTGTTGGCTATGGCGTGACCCTGAGCCGCCGCAATAACAATACCGGCCTATTGAGAGAAGTGAGCGTGCCACTGCAAGATATCGACACCAAGGCGAAAACTCTCAACGTCGGTGGCTGGATGAAAGGAGCCTGCGCCGGAGATTCGGGAGGCCCAATGTACACCCGCACCGCCGAAGGCAAATGGGTTGTGGTGGGAGTCACTTCTGCAGGAATTGAGATTTTCCAGACCTGCATCGGTCTCGACAATTCATACACCGATGCACGCCATTACAAAGACTGGATCCGCAGCAAACTCCGAGAGAACGGAGATGAGTTGATGTAACTCAACTCGATGCAGTGATTCCTGCAGAAACGAGGTCGTGGAGTCGCAGCAGACCCACGGCCTTCCCACTTGCATCAACAATCGGAACTGCGTTCAAAGGACGTGGGCGATTTTCCATCAGCTGGAGAGCCTCAACCGCAAGCGTCCCTGGAGCAAGTGTGATTGGGTTGGGATTCATAAAATCATGGACGGTGCACTCAAAAACCTTTGGCCCATGCAATTCCATTGCAGCACGCAGGTCTCGTTCCGCAACGAAGCCATGCATGGAGTCGGCATCATCGACCACCAGCAGTGCACCCATCGCGCATTCGGTCATGCGCGAGATAACGTCTTTGAAAGTAGCATCTACACGCACGCGCGGAAGAAACTGACCACAAACCATAAGGTCTTCGACCCGAACAAAAATTCGTTTGCCTATTGCTCCGCCGGGGTGATTGCGAGCGTACGAAGCCAAATCAAAAAGACGCCGCTCCATGGATGCAGCAACCAGCAACTGACCCAGTGCAAGCGTGGTCACAGTGCTTGTCAGAGGAGCCTGATTTAAAGGGCAAGCTTCGCTCTGGACAGGCAACTGGAGTGTAGTGCTGCAGCCTTGTGCCAACGGGGAGTCGGGACGGCTCGTGACCGCCACCAAATCACATCCGCGCTCGCGTAGGAGAGGTAATACGGCGAGCAACTCAGCGCTGCGACCGTTGTTGGACACAAGCAACACCGGGTCGCCACCAACAACTGAACCCAAATCTCCATGCAGAGCTTCTGTCGGGTGCAGAAAGCGCGCGTTGATTCCCACGCTCGCCAACATCGAAACAAGAACCTGAGCCACCCCACCCGACTTGCCAACCGCCACAAAGTGCAGAGTTTTATGCGGTGCAAAGGAGTCGATACGCGGCGCACCCGTCTCAGGTATGCGGCACCGACAGAGGAGTTCGAGAACGTGGACAAAAGCCTCTTGAAATTTGGGGGACGTTTGTAGCTGAGAGTGCAGCTGTTCTATTGCGCGGCTCATATGCAGCGCGCGTTCGGAGGCGCTGGAGAGAATATCACGCTCCATCACATTCCTCCCTTGGTGTTAATTTTAAGGTGGGAAACGAAAGTTGCATTTCAGACTCAGTGCACATCGACCTTTTCAGGAATAACGAAAACACTCTCAGGAGAGGTGTCCTCGCGTAGAGATTCGACAGCCGATTGACCCGAAAGAATGTCGTCTTCCGAGACAGATTCCATACGCGATGCGCCTTTACGTTTACGCAAACGCACAGCCCGCTTCGACATGGCATCTGAATTAACCTGCTCCATGAGCTTCTGAGCATCATCGAGTTGATCTTCGAGCTGCGCTGGATCGGAGTTTTCGAACTGAACTCCGAAGGCCTTCTCGACGGGATTCCCCATGTCGACTCCAGCAAGATCTTCGAGAGAGCGCCACTGCGCTTCCTGGAGGGTAACAAGGCGCTTGGAAAATTCCATCTGCCAGGCAGAGAGAGCTTCCTGGCGCTCGCACAATTCCTCGAGAACTCCATGAATCAGACTCAGCTGGTCTTGGGTTTCGACAAGCAGGCGTTTGAGTTCGGCAATTGAGGAAACAGGCTTAGCGACGGCAGCAGCAACACGCGCACGTGGCTTCTGAACCGGACTAGCTTTTCCTTTACGAACATCTGCCATCAGAAGGACTCCAAACGAAGAGGGGCGCAAAGAGAGCCAGCTATATCACAAAGCGATTTCAGCCGGAGGTCACGCCTCAAGATGGGCGTCCACAACGCCCTCTTTCGCTTCAGGCTGTGACATAGGAGGGGGATTCTTGTCAAAGAGAATGATTCCGTTTTGATGCATTGCCTGCCAGAAATTGGGGTCAGGCATAACGCCCACTTCGAACGGAACGGCACCAAAAAGCTCATCCTGACCCGCCACAATGCTATCTTTTACAGCACCACAAAAGGACTGCATGGCTTCTGGGCTCTCTTCGAGGCCAGAAACGCGGAGGAAGATGGTTCGGATCCAGCCGGACTCGCCCGCATTGGGTGGAAGAATGGCTCCGAGCACCGCAGCCTCAACTTTTGCATTAGAACTAAGCATACTCTTCGCGTGAGCCTTTTGCTCATCGTTGAACACGTCTGGCGGGAAGGCCACTTGCATCTGACCGTCGCCCGCGCCCTGCGCCTCACCGGCACCGCTCGCAACCTGAACCGGACTTTGCTGAGTTTGCGGCACAATACCCATGGCCAATTGGCGATACTCCACTTTGGAGAGCAAAATAAACGGCGCACTGCCTGGGTTCACCACAATGACTTCAGCCGGGCTGGGTTCGAGAAGTTTGAAAATGTCTTGGCCACGCACGGACACGTACTGTCCACCGTCGGGGCGCCAGCGACGCGCGGCAGCACCGCTTGTGAACGCAGCTGCAAAGGGTGTGCCCGCAGAATTCTGCAGAATTGCGACGCTCATATTCTGACCATTTTCAGCAGACTGCTCTGCTGCTGCGCCAGCCTCGGGTTCAGACAAGGCAAGCAGAAGTTCAGAGAACAGAAGCTCCTGGTAGACCTTCCGACGGCTGTCTTGAGTATCCTGACGGGCGTTCTCAACCATAGCCTGCTCGAGAAAAAGAGCAGCTTTGGGCTCCGACGCGTCGCCTGTGGCACTCTCTTCGGGAGAAACTTCGGGTGCTGCTGTGGCTCCCGCCTTGGGTGTATTTTTTTCGACCGCCGGAACAGCGCCTGGGGCTGTTTCTGCGTCACGTTTGCCAAAGAGCTTCTTCAAAACCATATATGCCTCTTGAGTGTGCAGAGCTTGAACAAAATGTGCCTACGGCATCGAAATAGGATGCCCCGAAGCAGCCCCTCTTGCAAGCTGTTCTTTGAACCTCTCAACTGTATTTTCTTCGCTTGGCTTCCCGCCACAACTCATCCCAAACCTCAAGTGAGAGACCTTTGGCATAGTCTTCTGTCACATCGACTCCACGTTCACGCAGGATGTTTTCCATTCCTTCAAATCGCGAAAGAAATTTCTCCACGCTCGCGCGGGCCGACAGATCCAAGTCCAGCGAAGGTTCAGCGCCAGAAAATTTCATCTCATTGAGAAAGACAACAACATTTGCCAACGCAAGAACAACATCTCCGACTTCATCGGCAACCCGACTGCGCTCGGGTGCATCGACAAAAACCTCGCGCCTTAGCTCTTCAATTTCTGAAGAGAGATCTGCGAACGTTTGCTCGAGAGTCTTCCATGCGAATCCAAGTTTCCACGAGGCCTTTGAAACGGCCGATGTCCAAGCCAATGTCGGTTGCGCCGACTTCTTGCGGGTCTTATGCAACAGGGATTTAGGCTGATTCAGCGCTTGTGCGTTGCTCTCTTGCGCCTTGATCGCATCCCATTGCCGCATCACATCGGCAGAGGTTTTTACATTTTCCGATGTTGCGAAAACGTGCGGATGACGGCGAATCATCTTTTCACAGATGTCATCAAAAACTGAGGCCACAGTAAAATGCTTTTGCTCAGAGGCAATCTGTGCGTTGAGGAAAACCTGCAAGAGAACATCTCCCAGCTCACCGCAATAAGCTTTCGCAGTCTCCAAATCGCCTGCCTTTGCGTATTGTGCAGCAGCCTCAATCGCTTCATAAGCCTCTTCCACGAGGTAGGGTCGCAGGGATTCGATGTTTTGCTCTTTGTCCCATGGGCAACCGTCTTGCGCGCGCAAAGCAGCTACGGTCTTTGCAAACATCACCGACTTCAAGCCAAGACTAAAAAACTCCCGGTGCGATGCGAGCTCTGCCCTCTTAACAAGCTTCGGATGATAGCCAGAATGAAGAGACGTGGTTACAGCAGCAGTGTCTGTCAATCTGGACTTGGAATCGCCCGAACCTTTCTCCTGCCCGAGAACAATCAAGCTCGGTTCATACGCTGAAGGTGGCTGGAATCCGGCAAGCTCAAGCACTGTTGCGGCCACGTTGGCCAAGCCAGCCTTTGGAAGATCATTGCGTAAGTGAATTTCGCGCTGAAGAACTTCAGCATTGAAAATACAGAACGGTACAGGAGAGAGTGTATGACTCGTTTTTGCGCGAGGTACACCGCGTGTATCGTATTGTATTTTTCCTGACTTCTTGTCGAGCTCAAACATTTCGTCGGCGTTGCCGTGGTCTGCCGTGACAATTACAACCGTGTTGGTTTCAATCGCGCACTGAAGAATTCGACCCAACGCCAAATCAACTGCGGCCACCGAGACAAGTGTGGCTGCAAAATCTCCTGTGTGCCCAACCATATCGCCATTCGCAAAATTTATACGCCCAACCCTGAAGCTACTTTTTTGCATTTCAAGAATGGTTCGATCGGCGATTTCTGCAGATTTCATCCAAGGACGCTCAGCAAAGGGCTGCAGATCAGATGGAATCTCAACGTAATTCTCAAGACTCTCATTGAACTTCCCACTGCGATTGCCATTCCAGAAATAGGTCACATGCCCGTATTTTTGAGTCTCGCTGCACGCAAATTGCTTGACACCCGTTACACTCAACAACTCACCCATGGTTCTGTCGATGAGTGGCGGCTCAACAAGATAAATTTCTGGTAGTTTCAAATCGCCGTCGTATTGCATCATTCCGGCATAAACCACCTGCGGAAACCTCTTGCGCACAAATGGCTTAAAGTTTTGTTCGGTGAGTGCGCGAGAGATCTGAATGGCACGGTCACCCCGGAAATTGAAAAACACGAAACTATCGCCGTCGCCCACAGTTCCAACCGGTTGACCATCTTTCGCAACAACAAACGGAGGCAAATTCTGGTCGGTCTTCAGACCCTCTGAACGGAAGGTTTGCAAAGCCTCCTCGAGTGACTTGAAAGCACGTCCCTCTCCCAAGACGTGAGCGTTGTATCCGCGCTCGACAATTGACCAGTCACTCTCGTAGCGATCCATGGTCACAAACATGCGCCCACCGCCACTCGCAACACAGCAGTCGAAATCTTTATCCACCACGGTTCGAAGGAAAGCGCTGAGCTTTTGAGCGTAGAGCTCTGCCGTGTCGGGACCAACATCACGTCCGTCAAGCAGAAGATGCAAACGCACTTTGCGCACACCTTCTTTTTTAGCGGCAGTCAGAAGCGCGAACAGATGATCGATATGACTGTGAACATTGCCATCGGAAAAGAGTCCGCACAGGTGTAGTGAGTTTTTTCCCGAGTGCAGCTCAGAGCGGTGTGCGACCTTTTTCCAGCCCTCGCCTTCAAAAAGACGACCGCTTGCAATCGCTTCGCCCACAAGTTTTGCACCTTGCGCGAAAACCCGGCCAGCACCGAGTGCGTTGTGTCCGACCTCGCTGTTCCCCATGTCATCTTCCGAGGGCAAACCCACGCTCGGACCGTGGGCAAGAAGTGTGCGGCTCAGGGATCTCTGCATCAGACTCGAAAGATGGGGCGTGTAAGCAGCAGCAACGGCATTGCCCCCAACAAATGCTGCCGAAGGAAGCAAACCAGCCTGATGTGCCAGCTGCAGGGTCACGTGATCCTGAGTGTCTTTCCAACCCACACCGTCGAGAACGACGACCAGGACTTTGTGATCGACGCGGGTGTTCATGATAGATTTCGACAGGGCAGATGGTGTATCAACAGCCATAATTTCTTCTCTCTTAATTCGGGACTCAAATGCTCAACAATGGTGATACTCTGGCATTGCTGAAATTGCCAACCCGTCTTTTGCGCCGAAGCCTACTCGCTGTAGGTGTGGTTGTCTGCATCGCCTCGTTGTGCTTTCCGCACCAAAGTGCCGTGGCTCTCGACGACCCTTTCAGCGCACCACTCAAGGAGCTGAACAAAATTGACCCTGCGAATGTGGTTCAATTCAGACTTGTTGGTCTGTCAAATCAGGGCACAGGAACAAGCGCTGTGCTCGAGCTCGACACCCGAGGCGGCTTCAAAATCTACGAAAAGGGTCTGCGGTTCGAATACAAGAGCACCGCAACACTGAATGCTCCCATAGCTCTGCAAACCAGTGCCGATCCCCAAGCGAAGGTCGTACAAGATCCTTTTTACAATGAACCGCGTGCAATCTTCGACAAGGGAACACGGTTTATTGCGACGTCTGACCTACCCATGGATGAAACTGGGGTGCTACGCATTCGATTTGAGGCCTGCTCGGTCAATACTTGTCTTTTGCCCACATATTTTCTTGTGAATGCAAGAAAAGGAGAGGTGTCACGTCCAGAACCAAAAGGCACACTTCCGGGTCTGGTTGGCTCATCGTCCGCAAGCTCTCTGGCACCCACACCAACGGCAGCGCCTACTCTCACAGCTACACCCACACCAACGGCAGCGCCTACTCTCACAGCTACACCCACACCAACGCCCGCAATTCCACCTGCACCTGCAGTGGAAGTGTCACTCACCGACAGCATCACCGCTCAGGTTCAGCGCACACTCGGACAAAGAAGTTGGTTTCTTTTTCCTGCGCTTTTCCTCGCAGGCTTGCTGATGAACCTCACACCTTGTGTCTATCCAATGATTCCCATCACGCTCAACGTGCTTTCACAAACCAAAAGGAGCAATGACGACTCCACCCCTGTGCAGTCGTTTGTTCCAGCTCTCGTCTATGTCCTGGGTGTCATACTCGCTTATGCGAGTATGGGTGTTATTGCTGGCATGACAGGCTCTCTGTTTGGCGGAATCCTGCAGAGTCGAAGTTTCAATTTTGGACTCGCGGTCTTGATGTTCTTGCTCGGCCTGTCGATGCTCGGATCAATCGATCTTTCGCGGCTGCAGAGTCTGGGCAACAAAATTCCATTGTCACGGCGCTCACCGACTTTGGCTCTGCTGACCATGGGTGCTGTCTCAGGTCTCGTTGCTGCGCCCTGCACAGGTCCTGTGCTGAGCTTGCTGCTTGTGCTTGTCGGGCAAACCAAAGATCCCGTTTACGGTTTCACTCTTATGAGCGTTTTCGCTGCTGGTTTTGGGGCACCTTATCTTGTGCTTGGAATGCTTTCACAGCATTTCAAAAAACTGCCTCGCGCAGGTAAGCTCATTGACCTCGTCAAAAACGTATTTGCTGCCCTGATGTTTTCACTGTCGCTCTATTACTTGAAGATCTTCCTTGGCACCATTCCACTCTTTTCAATCCTTTATGCACAGCCGAACCTCACTGGAGTTGTCACAATTTCAGTGCTGACCATCATCTTTCTTGTCTGGCAGAACCGCTCGATTCAGCATCCCCTCAAGCTCTTGGGCACTCAGATTGGACTCACCATCCTCGCATTGTGGATGACCCTGTCGCTGGTCAAAGGATTCGTACCCATGTCTTTACCCAGCTGGCCATCAATCGATCGCATTGGTGATCCGGTCGAGGTGCCGCCGGCGGGTTCAATGCAAAATGACAGTGCGCAATGGTACAAAGACTGGAACAAAGCCGTGCAAGCAGCAAAGCTTGAGAGGAAGGGACTGCTTGTCGATGCATGGGCACAATGGTGTGTGGCATGTTTGAAAATGGATGCTGAGGTTTGGAGTGAGTCTGGAGTCGAGGCGCTCCTCAACCAACACTTCATTGCCTTAAAAATCGATTTCACAGAGTCAAACCCAGCCTCTGAAGAACTCACACAGCGCTGGGATCTCGCCGGACTTCCGGCCGTAGGCATCTATCCGGCGGGCTCCGACTTCAATGGAAAACCAGCCATTTTGTTTCGAGAGGCCATTACTGTGAGTCAATTCCACCAGGCCGTCCAGAAGCTATTCAACGGAGAAATCAAACCACCAAAGTGAATGATTCCGCCTTGCACGTGCGAGAAAATGGACAAAAAAAAAGCCGCAACCCCAATTGGAGTTGCGGCTTTTTATTCGAGCCTAATTACATGTGCGCTGCTGCAGGCATGTAATCGTGTTGGTCGCGAGCCATACCTGAACCATCGCGTGCAGTTGCTACGTAACGGTTCACGATGTTGAGGGTATAAACCAACAACGTCGCTTTGAAGTTACGCCAGTTAGAATCGTCGAGACACATAAGAAGCTCATCATCAAAGTACATATCTGTGTGAGTCAGGAGCGCCTCGATAGCCGCAAAAACCTGCTCGAAGTTGCCAGCAGTTGCGAGGTCGTTGAGGTCTTCCTTGCTGCGGATTGCATTAGCCAAACGTGCAGCGTTTGTTCTGATGAGCTGAACTGTGGAACTGTTGAGAATCATGAGGGGCCCCCACAAAAAAATTCACCGGCGGACACTGGCCGTTTGGAGAGTGTAGGGCTCAACAATTCAACCGGGCAAGGCTCCAGACCTGTCAATTCTCCAACGAGCGCTGCGGAATAGCACAAACGCACCGACACCAAAGAGAATTGCAGCAATCAAAGTTCCCAAGACAATCAGGGGAAGCCTATCGGGAGCCAAGCCGACAACCTCGAAATTGAGAAAAGTCTGTGTTTGGTCGGCCGCCCTGGAAACTATCTGCACCTTGCGTGGCGGAGCAGCAGGATTCATGGCCACTTCGCGACTCTGCAGGCTCATTCCCTCGCCCACGCTCAGAATACGAGGTGGCCAAACGTTCCAACCTTCAGCGAGCTTGCCGAGCATTTGACCGAGCGGGTTTGGAGCCAGAAACAGAACAGCGACCTGCTCGCCGGGCAGAGGTGGCAACTCAGTGTTTCTCCACACGGCATTCCCAGTGAACGCCTTAAGCTTGAATTCGCTGTTGAGCTCAACGGCCAAACCCTGTGTTCCAGAGGGCAATTGCAAAGCCGGAGTACCCTTCCAACTCATTGCGGTCACTTGATTTGCGAGTGCCTCAGGACGCATTGCAGTTAATTGCCAGTCATAGATTCCTTTTGGAAGAGGAAGAACAACCGTTACACCATCAGTCGCTGAAACCGGCACGGAAAATGAGGTCAAGTGCAAACCCACCAAATGCCCTTGAGCAGGCGAAATCATGTAGCGGCTGGATTGCGGTGCATAAACTGACGATTCGATCTGGTGCAACGATGCAGGTGCGCTCGCAGGCGCCGATGCAGTTGTTGATGGATGACTCATCATCTGGGCAAAAGCGGTTCTCGCTTTAATGCCTCCCGCACAAACCAAAGCCGCAGCAGCCAGTGCAACAAGAACCTGCAACGACACTCGACCGGATTGTGGATTTGACCCACTGCTTGCCGATTGTTCAGGAAGAAAAGGTAGGTCGGCACGCTGCAGGCGCAAGCTCACAGAGACCAGCGCATGAAAACATTCGGCTTCGCTCAATGCTGTAACCCTTTCATCCTCAAGCTTGCCGTGCGCAAGCCGACCCAAAAGTTTATCGCGCAACTGAAGCGCTTGTCGCAACTCAGCCTCATCAGCAAAGCCTTTATAGCTCGCAGAGAAAGACTCCATGTTTTCGGCGGAGAAAAGCGGCGTAGTGACCATCCAGACAACGAACACAGAAAACAAAATGGCCGCAGCAAGTATGAGAGTCATGCTTGCACCCCAATACGTCGTGCCTGCTCAATATAGTTGCGCAATTCCTTTTCGATCGCCAGACGCTCTTCCTCTTCCCGCCGACGCGATGAACGCAGTGCATAAATCAACCACGCAGGTCCAACGATAAGCCCAACGCTTGGAACCACCCAAATCATTAGACCAAACGACTGACTTGTATCCGGCTGGCGTAGAATCCACTCCCCGTAGCGATCGCGAAAGAAACGGATGATTTCATCCTTATTTTTTCCCTCGGCAACTTGGCGCTCGACTTCCTTGCGCATGGCAACACTCTGCGGAGTATCGCTTTCAAGGATGCTGACACCTTGGCAGGTCGGACAACGCAGCTCGTTCCCAATATCGAGCAGTTCTTGAGAGTACTGCATGCGCGCTTTGTTCGCATCTTCATTCGCCCATGCAGTCCCTGAAAAACCAAAAGCCAGAAGTACCAAGGCACCCGTCACGATCATCGCCGATTGAACCTTCTGAGACAGTCTCACGGGCGCAAGAGATTCGGCCAAAAGATCCGAGTCATCTGTGGCAGACTCAAGCACCAAACCGTTGGGCGAGACGTCGAGACTTCGCCTTTTGATGCGATGGCTTAATCCGACCATGGCTCCAAGAACCATGATAACCAAACTCGTCCAAACGAACTTCACGGTTGGGTTGATGTGCATTTTGAGTGAAACCTGCTTGGTGTTCATGTCGAAATTGGCAAGCACAAGATAGACATCGTGCCAGAAGGTTGAGTGGATACCGATTTCGTTGAGCCACTCCTCTTTGTTTGTGTACTTGCTGCGGCGCGGAAGGATTTCGACAACCTCGCCCTTTTCGTTCTTGGCTTCGATCACTGCAGAGACGTATCGATAATTGTATGCCGCCTCTTCACGCATTCCGCGGTTGGTGAGTGTGTAGCCGTAGAACTGCGCAGACTCGTTGTGGTTAATGACCGCCTCTGCATGAATGCCGCGGTACCCTCCCAAGAAACCAGCAATTGCGATGAGGAATCCGAGGTGAGCAATCCAAGAACCCAAATAGGGGCGGTTGAATTTCCAAAGCAATTGCCCATTCCAACGCAGCGCACGCAGCTTGAAGACGAGATCCATGACCATGACCAATGCAGTCCAGAGAACCAGCCAAAAGCCAATAGCCGAACGCACATCGAGCTGTTTGTGCCACGCCAAGACAGCTGCAAGAACGGAAGCCCAAACTGCCGGAAACAACAGACCGGCAACTGGATCTTCGATTTTACCGTTGCGCCAGCGCATCAGATTTCCGACACCCAAAAGTGCCACCAGGCCAACCCCAATCCAGGGTGCAAAGGCATTGAAGAAGGGCTGTTGAATGGAGATTTTAACGCCACGCACGGCCTCGACAATAAGAGGCAAAAGCGTACCGATACACACGAGTGCGAGTAGGAAAAGCAAAAAGAAATTCGTGAAAAGAAGTGCGCTCTCCTTCGAGACAACCCAGGTCTGCGCCTGCGCCGCGCCTTGGAGAAGATGTCCGCGCAATCCAACCAACAGCAGCAATAGGGTCATCCAAATAACGATATAAATCAGATACGCAGGACCAATATTGCTTTCCGCAAATGAGTGAACACTGCTGATCACGCCCGAACGCGTGATGAAGGTTCCGAGGAACGTGAGAATGAATCCCAGACCAGCAAGAACACAAGCAAGCCGGGGCAGACGGTTGGTTTTATCGAGAATAAGGAGCGTGTGCAAAAGAGATGTAGCTGCCAACCAGGGCATGAAAGAGCTGTTCTCAACTGGATCCCAGGCCCAATAGCCTGCCCAACCCAACTCTACATAAGCCCATTTGCCGCCCAAGAAGATTCCCACCGAAAGAATCGCCCAACCTGCAAGAGTCCAGCGGCGAACCGAAACAAGCCAGTCTGAGGTGAATGAGCCACGCATAAGCGCCGCAACGGAATATCCAAAGGGGACAATCAGAGAACAATAGCCAGCAAACAAGCTCGGCGGATGCGCTGCCATGTAGGGATTTTGCAACAACGCGTTCATCCCCTGGCCAATATCCTGCAAAGGGAACATGCGCGTCAGCGGAGCCGAAGCCCACACAAGAAGCAAAGTCATGAAACTAAGACTAAACCCATAACAGACCAACAGCCCCGGAAGCAGCGACTCATTTTTTTCACGCACCGTGAGAAGCGAGAGTGTCACCACAATGGACATGATGAGTGTCCAGAGGAGATGACTTCCTTCCAACGAGCTCCAGAACGACGTGAGGAGATACAAAGGAGGCATATCGCTCGCTGAATTGCGGAACACATAACTCACCGAAAAATCGTTTGTCAGCAAAGCAATCCAAAGAATTGCAGATGCAATCGTGACACACAAATTCACTGCGATAAGGGCATTGCGGCTGCTGTAAATGATTCCCCTGTGCGGCCTGTAAAAAGACAAACCACCCATGACCGTCGCATACAGGGACAGGCACAGAGACAAAACGAGAGCATAAAACCCGAATTCAACCATGCTTGGAAAGTCCTCACCACTTTACGACTGGAGGCAGAGACGCAAAGATAGCCTCGATGTTGCCACCGGACATCAAACCAAAGCGCGTTCCTCTGTCATGCACCAAATTAAATTCTGCATAACGACCGCGCCAATGCAATTGCTTGTCCTTCAATTCATCAGAAAATGCCATCCCCACCCGGCGCTTCAGAATCTCACCGTATGAGTGCGCAAAAGCTTGCCCCACATTGAGAAGCAAACCGAGGTCATCAGCACGTTCAACATTGAGGTAGTCGAAAAAGACACCCCCTACACCACGCGTCTCACCGCGGTGGGGAATAAAGAAGTACTCGTCACACCAGGCCTTAAAACGCGGATAGTCGCCCAGCCGATGGGTTTCGCATGCCGCTTTGAACGCTTGATGAAAAGAACTCGTGTCTTCCTCGTAACGCTGCATTGGGGTTAGGTCTCCACCGCCCCCCATCCAAAACAAGCTTCCCTCGCCTTCGCCGACCTTGAGAAGACGGACATTCATGTGTGCAATTGGAGCTTCCGGGTTATAGGTGTGCGAAATCAAGGACACACCTGCAGCCAAATAGGGCTTTCCGGAGTATTCTCGTTCGATGGATGGATACGATGGTCCCCAAACCACGCTCATGTTTACGGCCGATTTCTCGAGCACGGGTCCGCGCACAACGCTCATCACGCCGCCGCCCTGAGGTTGCCCACTCTCCAGCGGCTTACTCCAGGACTTGATGCTCCATTCACCTTCCGGATCGATGGATTTGAACATTTCACGGTTGAGATCGCGCACAAATGTGAGCAGCTTCAATTCACTCTCGCGCAGCTTGCCGGAGTCCAAAACGGGTGCCGCAATTTGGGCGATAGGGTCGGAAGGATCGAACTGGTGCTGACTCGCCGCTTCGAAGTCCAGGCGCGAGAATTTGCTTTTAAATGAATCAAAGCGACGAGTTACATTTTCAGCAACAGCCAAAGAGCGCTCACGAGAGACAGCAGCCATAACTCTCCCCTTTCGGGGATGAGCTTAAACGTATCCCGTCCAAATGACTATGGCTGCATCAAACAACAGAGTGGCTCTGGATCGCGATCAAAAGAACCACACTTCCCCCTCAAGGGACTGCTTGTGACTAAACCGACCCGCGTCGAACGAATACATCCGAGGTGGCCGATAAGCCATGCCACGCGGACGGTGTGGCGACTCAACAAGGATATCGAGTGCCTCAAACTTCTTGCGGAAATTCCGAACGTCCAAGGGGCGATTGAGTATCGCCTCAAACACGCGTTGCAGCTCACTCAGAGAAAATTCATGTGCAAGAAAGTCGAATGCAACGGTATCAAAGCGTGCTTTACGTCTTAATTCAGCAAGCGCTGCATCCGCGAGAGCACGAGAATGCTCATCGAGAAGGCTCATCTGGTCATGAAATTCGAGGAACCGGTATTGGTGGAGACCACTCGTGGCAACGAACTCAAGATCATTTGGCGACGCCGCTGTAAAAAAGCAAATCTCAACTTGCTTCTGGGTTTCACACAATCGGCTTTCATTTTTCTCGAAGGCGCCCACCTGGAACAACTGATTGAGTTCAAGCGGCAAGCGTGAACGGATCACCTGCCTCGCCAGCGACTTGAGCTCATCTTCCGGGCTGTAAGGCAAACTAGGGAGATGAAACTGCTCGACTTCATCGTTGTCACGCACGCACAGCATCCGCAACTTCGAACCATCGAACGTGAACACAACTGTCGTAATGACAAGTCCTGGAACGCCGGAAAGCCTCTGCTCACTGGTCACGATTCCACGTGAAGAGACAACTTCTGTTCGAATTCCCATGGCCCAACCTCACTTTTGAGTTGACTTCCAGTTCAGGTCCACAGGTCGAGCTTATGTGCACAGAAAGCAATGCTCAAGTTGACGAGCAACAAAAAGGTAACAAGCCGCCAAGATGCCGCTTGTTACCTTACAAGAGAGTTCACAGTTTCAGCGACGTAACATCACCAAATTGAAATAAACAAGATCAATTTTCATGGCGAGACATGTGTTGCCAAAACCCTTGTTGAGGCACTCATTCATAAACTGCGGGGCGAATGGTCCCAACACCAAATTGTTCTCAACACAACCGGCGACCTCTGAGCTCCAGTTCGAACCAACGGGGCACACGCCCGTACCACGCAGCGCGCTGTAAAGGTCATTGCTCCATAAAGGTTCCTGACAGCCGATAGCTCCGCTCATCATGCAGTCGTTCAACATGGCCGCTGTAACAGGAGCAAATGCCTTACTGCCATCGCTGCAAAACAGAAAACCCCGATCCACAATTGAGGTGCCCGCAGGACAGCTCAGAGCGGAGAAGAGCGGCAAATCCGGCTGAGGGACAGGAACGCCGACTGGTGGAATGGGTGTGTCGCCTGGAACCGGTGGGAGCGTCGGAACCGGAGCAGGCGTGGGAACAGGCGGTGCGCTTGGCACAGGAATGGGCTGAGTCAGAACGGGTCCAATCGGCTGAGAGGTCGATGGCAAGGGTGTGCTCACAGGTGCAGGTGCTGCGACCGGACTAGGCGTGGCCACAGGAAGAGGATCGCTCACCACTCCTCGCAAAGAGTTCTCATAAATACCTTCAATGCTGCCATAATAACCGCGAAAATCAGCCCGCTCCTGAATCCAAAGAAAATCCGGACGCTCCTCAGTAATCCAGCTTCCCCCAACAATGCGTCCGAGAGAATCCAGTTCAAGCGCGTACTGAAATGCGATCTTCTCAGCTGCAATAGAGCGACTGTCACCTATCGGAAGTACATTGGGAGTTTCAACTTCAACGATGAAGTCGACAGTGGTTTCTACAACCACCTCAACCACTGTTTGAGGTGCCGCACCAAGACTCGGAGCTCGTCGAACCAACTCTCGTGTCGAAAATCCATAAATTGGAAAATTCCAGACTTCCGCACCGCGAGTAAAATCGGCAATAACACTTTGGCCTGCACGCCCAACGTAGTTTGCAAGAACCAAATGGAATGATCCTGCATTTGTGTCGCGGCACGCTGCGGTATTGCGCATGTGAGGCTGAGTGTTGAGGTCAGCTTCACAACGCTGCCCCAAAACGCGAGCCATTGGAGAAAACACAACGCCCTGAGCATATGCCAAGAGTGCTTTCACATCACCACTCGAGAAGGGCACATCAACTCCGGAGGCACCACGGAGTGTCACGGTGCCGGGCTCTTCATAATTTAAAGTCGCTGAAGACCATCCGTGACAAAGCCCATACCAGGTTGGCATCGACGAATGATTGCGCAAGAGTTCCGTCTGAACTGTAGGGAAGTCGTATCGGCCCATGAATATGTCATATTTTTCGGCTGGGGAAAGCAGTGCGAGTTGCTCTTGCGACATCGACCGAACTTGCTCTTCGGTTGGACGTTGCAAAGGGAATGCAGGCTCGATTCCATTCATCCAGCGCAGTGCAATTCCGCCTAAATAACTCGGCCAATAGATATCAGACCATGGAATCTTGGTGGTCACCGCGGCCGCTGGCAAATCAGAAAACACAACCACTGAGCCAGAATCCAACAACGCAGGGTTGTTGTAGTCGTCCCAGGCTTCCTGAACCTTGTCGCGCGTGATGCTTGGCTTCGCGCTACATCCGTCAAGAGAAATTGCCAATAAAATCAACAACGAACTCCGCATGCCCGCTCTAACGCGCATAAGCCCCCCAAACCCATTGATGGTGCTTGGGGGCTATTGCTGGAAACCGGAGCCGTCAAGATAAATCATTGATGCTGAGGAGAAAGCAATTGGCGCAGTGCTTCCGTAGTTTTCTTGGGATCATGTTTGGCAAGGTACATAATCTGCTCTTTGTGCGAAAGCTTCTCGAACGGAACCTCTTCCTGCACCTGAACGCGCTTGGCTGCAGAGCCCGACCGCTCGAGTTCATAGTCGGCCACAGCCAACTGTTCGTCGGAGCGCTTGTCTGGGTCGAAGGTCAACCAACGGAAGTACGGACGCAAGAGTGCAAAGTAGAGGAAAATCATAGCGAGAATCGCAACCGTAGCAATAATACCGGTTTGTATCAAACTGGTTTTACGCGCTGTCAGTGATGCCTGCTCAGCCACGGCCATCTCATCCAATTCGAATGGAGCATTCTCGACCGTAATAGTATCGCGGCTTTCTTGAAAGCCGATGGCATTCTTAACGAGCTTGGTGATCATGGCTATCTCTTCGGCAGTCCGTGGAACGTATTTTCCGTCCACCATCTTGCCATCAACGAGAACGGCCGTTGAAATCTTCTTCAGCGTTCCAACCGGCTCAACAATCCGACTCACGGTGCGCTTCACATCGAAGTTCAATGTCTCCATGGTTTGTTTGTTGCTATTTGAGCTTCCGCCCGCAGCCGCGTCTTCACGCTCGCCCGGAAGATTACTTTTTGCGCCTGGAACACCCGTTGGATTCAGTCCTTGACCCTGCGAGGACTGCTCGTTCTTTTGCGAACCAAGAACCACGGTACGCTCGGGATCGACGTCCTGAACGGTTGTTTCTATTTTCTTGAAATCGACTTCAGCTTGAACCTTCGCCACAACCTTGTTGTGTCCAACAACACGGCCAAGGATTTCACGGATGCTGGTCTCAAGTTCACGTTCAACGCGCTTTTGATATTCGCGCTGCGCACTTGTCACGCGGTCAAGCCCACCATCGTCTTCATCAGGCTTAGTGAGCATATTGCCGAGCTCATCGACAATTGCAATGTTGCCAGGCTCGAGACCCTCAACCGCACGCGCAGCGAGATGAAGAATACCTTGAACTTGTTTTTGAGTGAGTTGTTTTCCGACCTTCATGCGTAACATGATACTTGCGGTGGTTGGCTTTTTATCCTGCTGAAAGATTGCAGGATCAGGGATAACAATATGCACGCGACTAGACTCAACAGGTTCAAGCTTGTTGATACTGCGTGAAAGCTCACCCTGAATCGCGCGCAGTTTGCTGACCCGCTGATCGAAGTCGGTCATACCGAATGAACGTTCATCAAACTTTTCCCATCCAACAGAGACTCCGTTGTTGGGAAGTCCTTCCTGCGCAAGTATCATGCGATACTCGTTCATCTTCGCTTCAGGAAAGAGAATCGTCTCGCCTTCAATCTTGAAGTCTACTACGTTTTGTTTTCTGAAAAGTGCAAGGATCGAGGTACGGTCTTCGTGCGAAAGATTTGTAAAGGCAACATCATATGTGGACGTGGGTCTGTAAAAGCTGAGGGCAAGGATAACCGCCAAGACCGATGCAATGGTCACACCCAAAGCAATTTTCCGACCCGGCGTTAGTCCTTTGTAAAAGACTGCCGACTGCGAGCGGAACTGGTCGAAAAATGTTTTCACTCTTTCAAACATCTTCAATCACTCTCTCAATGAGAACATTGCCACTCATTCAGCTCAAAAAACGAAGCAATTTCAGACCTGCATGCGCATCACATCCTGATAGGCCTCAATCGCCTTGTTGCGTAATTGCACCATCATGTTGAATCCAAGCTCGGCCTTGGTTACTGCAAGCATCGTTTGGTGAATGTTGCTCGACTTTCCAGTTGCCAGATCCATGCTTGCTTTGTCGCTCTCACGCATGCCCTTGTTCACGTCGGCAATACCCTCTTTAAGGAGGTCGAGAAACTGAGCCTTTCCATCGTCACCAATTGCATTACCTGTGCTGCTCTTGGGCGCACCAAGGCCACCAAGCGACCGCATATCGGAATCAAGAGAGCCCAAATCCATTGGCTTTGAAGTGGCACTGCGAATCATCGTCAATTACCTCTTTTATCCGCGACCAATATTGATTGCGGTGCTGGCCATTTGTTTGGTTGCATTGAGTGCTGTTGTATTCGCCTCAAAGGCGCGGTTAGAGGTGATCATATTGACCATCTCTTCCATCACTGAAATGTTGGGCATAGCCACCATTCCGGTTTCCTTGTCGGCATCAGGATGTCCAGGGTTGTAGACCATCTTTGGAGCTTTTTGGTCTTCAACGATGCCATCAACCTTCACTTCTTTCAGGTTTGGATCGAATGCTTGGCGCATCAGGTTGTCGAAGGTCACACCCGTATCACGAGCGGTGAAGACCACGTCTTTTCTTTTGTACGGACCACCTTCTTCGGTCCGGGTTGTGTTCGCGTTTGCAAGGTTGGAGGAGATGACGTTCATCCGGACACGTTCAGCCGCCAACGCAGAAGAGCTGATCTTCAGACCATCAAGAAAGCTCATGGATTATTACCTCCCACCGTTGATTCCATAGCGCATCATACCAAGACGACGGTTGAGAAGCTCAACCGTCGCCCTGTATAACGTTTGGTTCCAAGCCAAGTCGGCCATTTCAGAATCCAGGTCGACGGTGTTGCCGTCGTTACCGATACTTTCGGTTGGTTTCACATGCAGATCACCGCGCAGATCACCGTTGCCGGTCAAACCTTGGTGTTTGAAATGACGCTCGTCCGTGGCCTGGATGGCCATACCTCCGTCATTTCCGACAGCCGCGCGCAGTTGCTCTTCGAATTCGTAACCAAGAGCCCGGTAACCAGGTGTCTGCGCATTCGAGATATTGCTCGTGATGACGTTTTGCTTGATGAGGCGCTGGTTCAAGCTCTCCTCAAGCACATTGTCAGCTTTTGCGAAGACCTGGTTACTGGTAATTTTCATGCGTTTTTACCTTCAACCTCGTATCCGCACTCGACGAGTTCGTTGAGCTTGTAGCGCAATGCACGCAACGAGATGCCCAACGCTTTTGCCGTGTGTGTCCGGTTTCCGTTCATACGGCGCAAAGTTTGCAGGATAAGGCGTTGCTCGAGCTCCCGCAGCGTGATTTGTGGCAGGGCGTCGCTCATTGCCACTTCGGTACGGCTGTTGGCTTTCATCAAGTGGAGCTCTTCCACGCTGATGTAGTCACGGGTCGCCAGCAGAACCGAGCGCTGGATAACGTTGCGCAGCTCGCGCACGTTGCCTGGCCAGGTATAGGTTCTCAGGGCCTGCTTGGCTGTTGGTGACAGCTGCACGTTCTTGGAGAACTGCACGTTGTACTCTCTCAGGAAGATTTCAGAGTAGAAATCCACGTCGACAGTACGGGTGCGCAGCGGCTCGATATCGAGCTGAATGACGTGCAGCTTGAAGTACAGGTCATTGCGGAAGCGCTGAGCGTTGACTTCGTCGTTGATATTCTTGTGTGTGCAGGCAATAACGCGTGCATCCGCGGCAGTTCCACGACGAACAGCACCCTTGTTCAAGTCTTGCTCCTTGAGAATGCGGAGCAGCTTCAACTGGAGCTGCGGGTCGAGCTCGGTAATTTCATCGAGCATCAGTGTTCCTGTTTCAGGAGTACGCGGCATGCCGTATTCATTGCCACCACGATTGCCTGCGAAGATTTCCATCTCAAAGAAATTCTGAGGGATGTTCGAGCAGCTTGCCACGACAAAACGACCGCGGTCACGACCGCCAGCAATATGAATGGCTTTGGCGAGAGTCTCCTTGCCTGTGCCTGTTTCACCGGTAATGAGCACAGGAACCTTAGTTGGGGCAACCGTGCGCGCCACTTCGAGGATCTTGTACATCTTCTCATCACGGGTTGGGAAATGACGCAGCATTTCCTCCTCAGTGATGCGCCCCTCGACGTTGGCAAAAGCCGGATTGTTCAAACCAACGCTGCGACCGTTCTCGAGAACGTTTGCACCGTTGAAATTCGGATTCTCTAGGTCAAATAACCCCAGTGGCCTAGCTTCGCTCATGTGATCTCCCCCTCCAAATTTGTTGGCATTAGCGAATCCGTTCCAGTCTCTCGCTCGCAAGAGACGAGAATTTCTTGTCGGTAACGTCGGCTGCAGAGAGCTGCCAGGCAGTCTTGGCCTTTTCGACCATTCCAGCCCGCGCATACATGAGTCCAGCCTTGTAGGCTGCCTCTGCTTTCTTTGAAGTTTGTCCCATGTTTGAAACAGCAAGATAGACATCGCCGGCTTTGGCGAGTCTGCCATTGCCACGCAAATCATCTGCGTATTGCATTAGTGTTGTTTCGATTTGCCGCGCTTCATCGTCGTTGCGAGGAGCAGTTGTCATCAGTGTGTCAAACAGTTTGTCTGCATCTTCTCGCCCGCGTGCGGCAACGGAAAGCTCTGCAAGCACTCCCACATCTCGCTCCACGTATCGACCAAACTTCAGTTCATCGATGAGAATCAGTTGAGCCGTCTTCGACGCATAGGGAGTACGTGCTGCCTCGCGCAGAGCTGATGTTGCTCTGTCGGTCAGCCCGTTGTTTTTACGCACATCGCTATTGAAAAGCTTCTTCAACGCTGCCTCGGCACGCTCGTTCTGCTTGAGCTTCAGATTCAGCTGAGCCATTAATGCAAAGGCTTCATTCCGCTTAGTCTCGTCTGTGGTCGCGCTTGCAAACACCTGAAGAAGCGCGAGTGCCTTTTTGGTCTCACCGGCTGCGAGCCAACCCTCGACCCGTGCCATGAGAAGCTCAGGCTCGCGTAGGGTGAACTCCAACATGCCTGGCCGAGCGCTGCGCTCGAATTCTGCTAAGGCCGTATATTCCTTCTTCTTGGAATACTCTTCGATCACGAACCGAACACGATTGGAGAGTTCCGACTCCAGCACTGCAGTGCGCGGGTCTGCTGCGTAACGTGTTTTGAAGCGTTGCAATGCAGCATCAGCACTGACCGCATCGGACTGACTCACGGCAAACTTGGTTTGAATGTAGGCGCATGTTTGGCGGAACTGCTCTGAAACGTAATTGCCGTTCAAGCAACTTTGAAGCGCTGCCTGATGTGCCCGCGCCGCCTCAGGCCGAGCTGCGACGACAGGTTCAAGCAAACGCACAGCCGCTCCAATCCTGGCGGCCCAGGGAGCCTTGTCGTTCAAAGAGAGCTCAGAATATTTGTCGCGCGCATCTGCTGATACCGCGTCGCCCTGCTTTGCAGACTGCAAATCAACCAAACGGAACTCTGCGAGAGCAGCATGTTCCTGACCTGGGTGACGTGAACGGAGCGTTTGAAGATAGTCATTTGCAAGATCAGCCTTGTCTGCAAGGTAGGCCGACTCGCCCGCCATCCAAAGCAGGCGTGGGCTGTCTTGGAATCTCCGAGCGTTCAGTGTCGCAAGACGTCTGAGCATCGGAATTGCCTGTTGCGTTGCACCTGACCGGTAAAGAGCAGTAGCAAGCTTCTCAAGTGAGTCGAATTCAGAAACCGCACCCATGTCAAGTCCTGCGCGACGCTCGAGACCAGCAAGTGCATCCGCCGTCGTCGGCGAAAGTGCCTCAAGCCGCGCATGTCGCGTTGGCAAGACTCCTCCTGCAGAGGCATTGTTCTTTACAGCAGCTGACTCGCCCTGACTGGCCTTGTTCTTGGGCAGCGCAGTTGGAATCGCGTCGTCCGGCAAATCGATTTCCACAGGACGTACAGTCGACGGCTGTGGCGACTTGACGGGGCTCACAGTGACCTGAGCCGGCTCACGCGTTTTACCGCTGGCATCATCCTGCCAAGCCCACTCTTGCTCAACATTGCGGGGTGCGGTCGGCTCGGTTTTCCAGATGTCGACAACAATTCTCCACGGGCTATCCTGATGAGTGACGTACCAGGATACTGGTGCATTCTTGAGCTGCAGAGAAAGAACAACATCATTGTTCTTCACTTCAACCAGTACGCGGTGAATGTAGCGCGTGTCGTAGTAGCGTGTGACGTCGAATTCATCCGCTTTCGCCGGCGACACTCTGATTTCCAGAGAGCGTGTGTCCTTCAGGTAACGGGTGGCAAAACGACGAGGGACCGACAGCTCAAACGATGCCCGGTAGCTGTCTTTGCCCGGTACAAACTGTTCAGCAGTGCGCGATTTTCCGTCCGGATTTCCTGCGCCAAAAGCAATTGCCGCTGGCACAAGGGCGCCGAGCAGCAAAACTTGGCAGGACTTTCTGGAGTAAAACGCCACACAAACCTCCGGTAGAAAACACGCTGCAATACGCAGCGACGTCCTCACAATTCCGAGATTAGCGCAGCCGAAAAAATTAAGTTCTGTCTGGTTTTTGACCTGATAAGCCTTTTGACACAAACAAAACTGCCGCTTTTTTTTCCTCAATCATTCTCGCAGGCAATTTTTCGACACTCTCAGTTTTTCCGACACCTGACGGTTTTTTTGACGTGTTATTTCCATGACAAGTCGTCATTTTTCGACACATCAGGAATTTCGACACAGCTGGGAGGCCGCAACGTTGAACAATCCCGTTCAATTTGTCCTTGTGCTAGCGCAAACATTGCAACCAACTGATATCCATTCCAATCCGAATTGACTCGCGCACTTTTTGCAAAGACCCAGAAATCCCTGAACAGAGTCAGATCACTCCATCCCACGGCGAGTCCAAAATAGCCGTACCAGGACTCAACATTTCCGCAACTACGCTCAGTTACACACAAGCGAGTGCCGTCATGCTCCATGAAGTGCATGAGAGTCAGCTGTGCACCAAGATTCCCCAAGCCAGCGGAGCCACAGGGAATAAGTGCACTCAATTTTCGGTTTTGAAAGGCTTTGGTCATGCTTTTTCCAACATCTGACTCATCCACAAAATGGATAAGAAGATCGTTGCATTGCTCCGCTGCGAGAGCCTGCATTGGGAATGCCAATACCATTGCCGATGCAAAAAGCCTTTTCATTATTGACCTCCCGCTGCATTCCAATCGACCGACTCACTGAGTTCATCGCATGAAATTGAAAATGATTGTGTCTGGATGCCAAGCTTGAAACTGATCGTGCTCCAGCCCACCGGAAAGGGCAGACCATTCAACAAAAATGCAAACGCTCGTTTTTTGTCCGTGCAGTACCGCCTTTTGCATGCACCCGAGGGCAATAATTTTGCGCCCTGAGAGACATCACTAAAGACAGTCAACGATGCCCCGTCGCCCTTTCCCGTGCCCTCAGGCTTCAAGCAAAGGTCAATAACTGTGAGTCCTGCGTGACTGCCCCATGCGGTCATCTTGCGCAAAGAGACCCACGCCGCCTGGTTTGTGCTTGTGGTCTGACGATCTGTACAAACAAGAGCAGGAACAGGAGCTGAGGTGCGGTGGTCGCATTGAAAGACCTCTGCAGCTGCTGGCAAGACCAAACCCGAGCCAAGCACAAGCGATGCGACTGATGAACACAGGTTTCCTTTAAATCTCCTTCTCATCACAGGCCTCCCCGGATTGTGTCTAGAGAACAACAGGCGCCAGAATAGAGTGCCGGGTGGTGAACTCAAGAACTCAACTTTACAAGGCAATCAGGAAGGCAGACCTTTCGATTTTTTTCACGGCCGCTACACTGCTGCTGGGCATGTTGCCAAAAAGAGGGTTTCGATGTTGAAAGCTTTACTCACACTGTATTTCTGGCTTGTGTTCATGGGTAGCGGAGTGCTCATGCAGGGTCTTCTGCTCCTCAGGCTCATCCCCGTCCGGAATCCCGATGTTCGTCGAAGAATTGCGCAACGTTTCCGTCTGAAGTGGTCGGCACTCAATCTCGGTATGTTTTTTGGTGCGCCCCACCTTGAGAAGCTCAAGGCAGGCTCAGCAGATCTTCCCGAGCAGTTTATTCTTATCTGTAATCATCGCTGCAATCTCGATCCGCTGTTTGTGTTTGTCATTGGGCGTCCGTTGTTTTTTCTTTCAAAGAAGTCAGTTCTGAACACACCGGTCATCGGCTGGTGGATGCGCCTGTGTGGGGATGTTGCTGTCGAACGCAGCGACAAAACCAGCCGAGGACAGAGCCTCGAAGCAATGAAGGCAAGGCTGCACAAGGGCGACTCCCTGCTCATCTTCCCGGAAGGAACGCGTCAGACCGAGCCTCAGGTCGACCTAGGTACATTTAGAGATGGAGCTTTTAATTTAGCTTCAGAAACCGGAGTTCCCATTGTTGCTCTGGCGCTCCACCGCACCGATATGGTGATGGAAAAAAACGCGATTTTTCTGAACCTTGCTCGACTGCGCTATATGTTCTCACAGCCCATCCCCACACGTGGGCAATCCCCCGAATCTTTAAAGTCGCTGACTGTTGAGGAGATGACAAAAATGATTCAAGCTCTGCGGGCTTAAATCATTGGAGGAATCCATTCATGGAATACAGACAACTCGGGCGCTCCGGGCTAACCGTCAGCTCACTTTCATACGGATCCTGGATTACTCTCGACTCGAACTCAGCAGAAGCTCAAAAGCGCTGCATGCATACAGCCTACGATGCGGGCATCAACTTCTTCGACAACGCCGAGGTCTATGCCAACGGTGAGTCCGAAATCTTCATGGGTCGCATCCTCAAAGAGGCAAACTGGTCACGCGATTCTTATATCGTTTCAAGCAAGGTGTTTTGGGGGGGGAGCAAGCCAACGCAGCGTGGTCTCTCGCGCAAGCATGTTGTTGAGACCTGCCATGGAGCACTCAAACGGCTCCAGGTCGAGTACCTCGATCTTTACTTCTGTCATCGTCCCGACCCTCTGACCCCGGTTGAAGAAACAGTGCGCACAATGAACGATCTCATCACCCAGGGAAAAATCCTCTACTGGGGAACGAGCGAATGGCCTGCCGATCTTATTACCCAGGCACACATCGTTGCGCGTGAAAATCGTCTCATCGGTCCAACCATGGAACAGCCTCAGTACAACATGCTCAACCGCGAAAAGATCGAGAAAGAATATCTCCGCCTCTTTCGCGACTTCGGCATGGGCACAACCATCTGGTCGCCCCTGGCTTCGGGTATCCTGACAGGCAAATACCTCAACGGAATTCCCGAGGGGAGCCGACTTTCAAAACCTGGGCTCGAATGGCTGAAAGATATTTATCTGGGACAGAACGTCGATTCGCTCAATACGAAGCTCAAGAAGCTACAGAGCCTCTGCCACGAGCTTGGAATGACTCTTCCCCAACTTAGTGTGGCCTGGTGCTTGAAAAATAAAAATGTCAGCACTGTCATCCTCGGCGCAAGTCGCCCCGAGCAACTGACTGAAACACTCAAAGCAGAGGCCTTGAGTGTCAAATTAACCGCAGAGGTCATGACATCCATCGACGCGATCCTCGAGAATGTTCCCATTCCGGAGCGGGTCTTTTGAAGATCCGCAAGAGAGATTGCATTTTTAGCTTTGAATAAAGGATTATTGAATGGAAGCGTTGCTCTCGACTGAAATCCTGATGAGCCTGCTCACGCTCACCGTGATGGAAATTGTGCTTGGCATAGACAATGTTATTTTCATCAGTCTGCTTGCTGGGCGCCTTCCCAAGGAACAGCGTGACAAAGCACGTGTCTGGGGACTTGGTCTGGCTGCTGTCATGCGCATTGGTTTATTGTTTGGAATCACCTGGCTCGCCTCACTGACTCAGCCTTTGTTCCGATTCATGGACAAAGACGTATCGGTCAAAAGCCTCATTTTGCTGACTGGAGGGTTATTCCTACTCTACAAGTCGACCAAAGAAATTCACCATAAAATCGAAGCTGCGTCTGATATTGGTTCATCTGCAAAAATACAGATGACTCTTGCAGCTGTGCTCGTGCAAATTATTCTCATTGATCTCGTCTTCTCGATTGACTCCATCATCACAGCAATTGGCATGACACAAAATACGCTTATCATGATTGTGGCCAACGTCGTTGCTCTCGGACTCATGATGATTTTTGGTAAATCGATTGGTGACTTTGTCGAAAAGCATCCATCCATAAAGATGCTTGCTTTGAGTTTTCTTTTAATGATTGGATTGCTGCTTGTTGCCGAGGGTTTCAGCTACGAATTTCCAAAGGGGTACCTCTACTTTGCCATGGCCTTCAGTGTGGTAGTTGAAATGCTGAACCTGCGTGCAGGAGCACGCAGCAAGTCTAGCCAGCCACAAATTCACCATAGTGATAGTCCACAACTATCAAAAGAATAGCGCCGCGGGGTGTCTCAATTTCTATCTCATCACCCCGATGAGCCTTTAAAAGCCCGGACCCCATCGGCGATTTCCAGCTAATTTTGCGCGCAGCTAAATCGATTTCATCTTCACCAACAATGATGTAGGTACGCTGCGTGCCTTTTTCATCTTCCACAATCACAGTAGCACCGAAACGAACGCAATCTGGATTCTGCTCTCTCGGATCAATGACCCTTGCCATGTCGAGACGCCGATTGAGAAAACGCACACGCCGGTCGATCTCGCGCAGCCTTTTCTTGCCATAGAGATACTCAGCGTTCTCGGAGCGATCGCCCTGCAGAACAGCCTGCCTGACCTCCTCGACAATGCGCGGGCGTTCTTTCTTGACGAGTTCATCGCGCTCGCTCTTGAGCTTTTGATAGCCTTCAGGGGTAATCAGGTTGTTGCGTTCGAGCGTTGTCGGAACTTGGCCATCAACCTTCAGTGCTCTTCTTGGTGCCCTTGCGATCATCGCGTCCAGACCTCGTTTTTACATCTGAAATTTTCCCAGTGAGTGTCAGCTGATCGCCTTCCACATCGACCACACAACCACCCCCTTTGACGAGCGGTCCAAACAGCAGTTCTTTAACCAGACGCTGCTTGACCTCACGATCAACAACACGCTCAAGCGGTCGCGCACCATAGGCGGGGTCGAACCCTTTTTTGATAAGCCACTGCTTTGCGGCGTCTGTGACCTCGAGGACAACCTTCTTTGAATTTAGCCCCGCGCGCAGCGCCGAAATCGATTTTTCAACAATCTGCAGCATCACTTCTTCGCTCAAGCGGTGAAAGCTAACCACGGCATCAAGACGGTTGAAAAATTCAGGCGAGAAATGCTTCTTAACGGCATCCATCGCGCGGTTCTCAGTGCTTTCAGGAACGAAGCCTAGACCCTGACCACTGAGCTCACGCGCTCCTGCATTTGAGGTCAGAATAACGATACAATTTCGGAAGTCAGCCGTGCGCCCACTCGCATCGGTGAGTCGTCCGCTGTCCATGACCTGCAGAAGTATGTTGTGAACTTCGGGGTGAGCCTTTTCGATTTCATCGAGAAGAACAACACAATATGGGGTTTTGGTCACAGCTTCAGTCAACAAGCCACCCTCATCGTACCCCACATACCCAGGAGGGGCTCCAACAAGACGCGAAACTGTATGACGTTCCATGTACTCGCTCATATCGAAGCGATGCAGAGACACGCCAAGGCTTTTTGCAAGTTGCTTGGTGAGTTCTGTTTTACCGACTCCCGTAGGTCCTGCAAACAGATAGCAACCTATTGGACGCAAAGGATTGGCCAGGCCAGAGCGCGACAAGTGAATGGCTGAAACAATCGTCTCAATCGCCTTGTCTTGACCGTAAATGGCCTTCTTCAAATCGCTCTCGAGATTTTGAAGCTGCATCTTTTGGTCAGCACTGACCGAACGCTCTGGAATTTGAGCCATTGCAGCAACGACTTTTTCAATGTCACGCAACTGCACAACGGGTACTGAGCGCGCCGAGGAAGCCTCACTACGCAGGGAAACTTTTGCGCCCGCCTCATCAATAACATCGAGTGCCTTGTCGGGTAGGAAGCGGCCATGAATGTGTTTCACACTCAGCTCCACTGCCGCACGAATAGCATTCTTGGAATAGACAATGCCATGATGCTCTTCGTAACGACCCTTCACCCCTTCAAGAATGGAAATCGTCTCGTCTTCCGTTGGCTCGCGTACCTCGACCTTTTGGAAGCGACGACTCAAGGCGCGATCTTTTTCAATGTGCGCTCGAAATTCTTTGAAGGTGGTTGAACCGATGCAACTGAGCCTGCCGTCAGCAAGGCTCGGCTTAAGCAGATTCGAGGCGTCCATGGCACCTCCGCTCGTAGCACCTGCCCCCACCACCGTGTGAATCTCATCGATAAAGAGAATTCCACGCGGACGAGCTTCGATGGCTTTAACGACTCCTTTGAGACGTTCCTCAAAATCACCTCGGTATCGGGTTCCGGCAAGCAATGCGCCCATATCTAACGAGTAGACCTCAGCATCGAGTAGTCGCTTTGGTACTCTTTTATTGACAATACGCTCTGCCAGACCATCGACGACCGCAGTCTTTCCGACGCCCGGGTCACCCACGAGAATCGGATTGTTTTTAGTTTTACGACAGAGAATTTCAATCATGCGTTCAATGAGATCTTCACGTCCAACAATAGGATCGACTTTTCCGTCTGACACCCTGCGATTGATCAGGATGCAGAACTTCTCAAGCATGTCGTCTTTTTTGCCAGCCGCAGCGCCGTTGCTGGTTTGATCCTCACGCGACGATGAGTCGGTTCCACCACGCTGGACACCTGTGAGCGCATGAGAATAATATTGGATCAATTCCAGGCGATTCAGCCCTTGTTCTTCAAGAAACCATGCAGCATGGCAATCGGGATCGTTGAAGATCTCCAGAAGGATTTTCCCAGTATCAACAACCTCGCGACCGGCACTGCGGACACGAACAATAGTTCGGTGAATGAGCCTTTCAAGGGCGAGTGTCATGGTCGGCGTGAAGCTTTTTTCACCTTCGTCATCACTCTCGTCTGCCTCAACAACAGGTGAATGCTCATTCAAAAATTTCGTAAGTTCTGTGCGCAGGGGCTCGATTTTACCGCCACAATTTTCAAGAATCTCACGAACAGAAGGATCATCCAATAACGTTAATAAAAGATGCTCAATGGTCAGATATTCATGCCGATGCTTTGTGGCGAATTGAAAGGCTGCGCGTATACATTTTTCCAGTTGTGGGCTCAGCACACTTTACTCCTGTTCCAAAGTCGTCAGCAGCGGAAACCCGTGCTGCTTGGAGAAGTCATTCACCTGCTTGACCTTGGTCTCAGCAATGGAAAATGGAAAAACACCGGCCACACCCTTCCCTGTTTTATGCACCAGCAGCATGACCTGCACGGCCTCAGACTCATTTTTCCGGAAGAATTTCTGGAGCACATGAATCACGAACTCCATTGGTGTGTAGTCATCATTATTGAGAATGACTTTGTACAACGGAGGTCTAGCAAGCTTCTGATCGGGAAGCGTCATCAGATCGTTGTCGAAGTCAGATTGCCCATCAGAGCCTGCGGGTCGCCGTTCGCCTGACATTTGAAATGCACCTCACGAGGAAGGAGGCAAAGGTACCGTGATCAAAGGTGTGCAAGCAATGGATGCTCAGGCGGAATCACAAATACTTCAACCTTACCCACCCCTGCAGCAATCAACCCCAGTCTGGCAGCAGCAGTGCGGGACAAATCAATCACTCGTCCCTTAACGAACGGGCCGCGGTCGTTGATGCGCACAATGGTATACCTGCCGGTTGCGACACGGCGCACGAGCACAAGTGTGCCAAAGGGCAAAGTCGGATGAGCAGCCGTGTAGAGCTCATCCTTGTAGACCTCCCCATTGGCGGTTTTCCGGCCGGCAAGGGAGGGGTGATAGAAGGAAGCCCACCCTCTTTCAGCGGATAGCCATTCGGCCGGAATCTCCCCCTGGGTGAGCGTCTTCCCGAAAGGCTCCAAAGTCGCGCAACCTGTACCAAATTGTAAAATATTTAGACAAAAGAAAAGAACCAGCCCTAACCGGAACGTTGAGCCCTTTTTTTTCGCTTTACAACCCATCGGAACTCCACTACCGCTAACCGCCGCTCTGTTGACTCGCACACGTGTCACAGACCGAGGAGAACAACACCATGGTTCGTTCATTCCAACAGCTTGGCGCACTAGCGCTTGCCTCATGTCTCACAACTGCGAACACAGGTTGCTCGCAGAACCGGCCTCTCACCAGCCCTGAGCAGCAAACAGTCACACCACTGGCACAATCTTCGACCCAGACTGTAAATATCCCACATACACCCGTAAAATGGCAAAGCATTGGGAATTGCTGGGCTTACGCTGCCGTAGGATGGATTGAGTCGATGCTGCTGCGCGGCGAGGCTGAGCCCCTGCCGAACTTCTCCGAAACCTACATTACATATCGCCACTATGAGCGCCAGCTCGCTTACATCGATGGCGGCGAGTTGCAAACCGGTGGTTCGTTCTACGAGGCCACACAAATTATCCTGCGCTATGGCTTGATGAAGGAATCCGACTTCGCTCCAGAGGAAGCTCAGGCGACCCGCAGCGAGCGCCAGAAGAAAGCTACCGCTGTTCTGAATGAGAGCCTCAAAAGCGGCGCACTCTCAAAAGCCCGCACAAGGGAAATTATCCGCGCTGAGCTCGACCGAGCCTTCGGCGTGAACATGAAAGCTCTCGAGAGCAAGATTATCGATCCGAGCGCCATCACCCTGTCGGCGGGACGCGGCGCGAAAGCACCCCTCTCCGAGCTGATGCCTGCCTGGCGCGAAATTCAATGGCCTATCAGCTACAACGAATATCCGGCAGATCCGCTGCCAGGCACGAAGGCCAAGGCAGAATGGAATGGAAAACTCACTGACATGCAGGTACGCGCGATGCGCCGTGCGATGCGTGCAATGAACGCTGGATATCCTGTGGTGCTCAATTGGTTTGTCGACTTCAACGCCGTGACACCCGAAGGTGTATTCGACCTGAAGCAGCTTCAGGAAGTTGGAGTGGGCAAACAAGGTTATCACTCCACGGTTCTCGAAGATTACCTCGCCAAGGGCTTAGATCCGGTGACCCAATCCTATTTCGAAACACCAGAGGGAGAAGTGAGTGATCATCTCAAGACCGCGGCGGTATCTTACGGCACGCTGACGTCTTTCATCACGAAGAATTCTTGGGGCGGTTCAGAGAGACTCGATCGCTCAAGCTATTTCCGCGATGGCGAGAAGGGCTATCACAAGCTCCAAGCGGATTATCTGTTCGCCTTTATCCCGCAGTACAATGAGGAAACCGAGGCCTTTGACGGTTTCACAACAGGACTCAACAGCTTGATTGTTCCGCCCGGGTTCTAAGAGCTTGTGCGTTTTGAACGGCTATAGGATGTAGCCGAATCCTGCCTGAAAGAACGTAACTATATCCTTCTGCTGCTCCTGACCGATGTTGGCAATTTCTTCTGAATATTTATCTGTTCGGAACGTGTTGCCAACCAACCCTTCGAATACAAAGCGGCGAGAACTTGTGAGCGGGAGGCGCACTCCTGCGATACCGGTCAAGTGCATACGCGATGCCGACCCCGAGCCCGACAAATTATCGCCGCCAGACGTTTCATCTTTCACCGTCACAGACTCTTTGAAGGACATCGTCAAACGACCTTGGAGAAAAAAATTACTCGAGGGCTGTAGCTCCGCCTCCGCGCCCACAGCCAATCCGCTGCGCGTCAACGTCTGAGTATTCTGTGGGCTCGTAGCGCTTGCCTCGGCTTTTAGGATTTCGGTTTGGTTTGCGAGCGGGGACACAAACACACCCAATCGCGGTAACCACTTGTTGCTCAGCGGATAGCGAAACATAAGGTCGAGCTGAAGGCTGTTGCCCGTGGCTGTGGCTTCTTGATTGTCATTCGCACTCGGTTTTCTGAAAACAATTTTCTCTGCCGACCAACTCGCATAATTCACACGCAAGCCAATCATGTTGGTCCAAACACCCATAGCCAGGCGTGGCACGTAGCTTTCAACAACCACCCCAAACCCCGAGACAGGAACATTGAGAGCGAGACCGGTGCGCACATTGGCTGCTTGGTGCTGTGCATTTTGTATCAAGACAAACGCCGGAAGCACCAAAGGATTCTCGCCTGGCAGCAACTCTGTGCTCACAGCGGCTGCAGTCTCGGTCTTCAACGAAGCTGCTTTAATTGCAGAAAAATTGACAAGAATTTTCCCTGCAGCTGAGCGGCGTGCTGGGCTAAAAACCCAAATAGAAACGCCTTTGGCATTCTTTGTGACACGCTGAAAAATGATTTCAGCAACAACGGCTTTCTGATCCGCACCAAGAACAAAAAAGCATTCTCCCTGAGCCGGCGGAGTCTCGCTCTTCGGTGCGGGTAAACCGACATTCTGACCGCTTTTGTCGACCCTGATTTTGTATTTCTTCACCTCGGGCGCAACATTCACAACTCTCAGCTTTGCTGGGTCTTCATCAGCTGGAGTAGGCGCTGGACAGGCAGTGCCGCCACCAACAGGTGCAGCGCCAGTCACTGAGGATGCAGCTGCAGGTGGAGCCGCAGGAGACGTTGCTGCAGGTGGAGCCGCAGGAGACGTTGCTGCAGGGGCAGCCGGTGCTGTGGCAGGAGCACTCTGCGCAAAAATCAAACCGGGGTTAACAAAGAAGTGCGTGCAAGCCAGCACAACTGCAGAGCGAAATAACGTGCGCCGGCTCAGCTCCCAACTCATGGAAAACCTGGGCAAAGAATTCTTCAAACAAGAAGTGCTTTTTCTGAAGCCCATCTGCGAAACTCTGACTCCAACTCGTCAAACGACGCGATCTCAAACAGAGTATCCTGCATGTGGTGAATATCAAAGGGTCTTTGCGAGATAGCATCGACATTGAAGGGTTCTTTTTTGACGACATCCGACAAACTGTGAAGAATCTCACCCACCGACGAAACAATACCCGCACCGTAAATCACAGTCTCTTTAGGCGTCCGCTGTGCAGGCTTGTGAGCGTTTTTGTTCATCAGACCAAATTCTACGGTGAACCAATAGATTCGCCCCAGCCATGCGATTTCCTCGTCATTCCGAACCTGCAATCCCGCGAGTCCATAAGCGTGAAAGAAAGACGCAAATCGAGGGTTGGTGATGAGAGGCAAATGCCCCATCAAGTCGTGGAACATGTCGGGCGCTGGCGTGTACTCAAGCTCAGTTGGGTGGCGGATGAAGTCGGTGCAGGGAAAACATTTGTTGGCCAAAAGTCGGAAAAAAATATGCTCCGGAACATACCCTTCAACACGAATAATCTGCCAGCCCGTAGAGCGGCGCAGACCTTCACTCAAATACGCCAAATCAGGTACCTTATCGGAGGGGTATTGCAGCAGCTCACGACCGCTCAAATATTCATTACAAACTCGCCCCTCAAGAATTTCACATTGCCGCCTGTAAAGTTCGCGCCAAGTGCCGTGCTGCTCTTCCGCATAGTGCGGGGGGCGGATAGCCGAGCCAATTGTGCCTTCCGGAGATGGACTTTTGCGAATAGGCTCCGACGGCCGAGCCTTAAATTCGACCTCGGTCGAGAGTCTTCCAGTTGGAATGCCGGTTTCGCGCGACATCGTGATTCCTCCGGACAGCATCAGCACATCTCCAGGTCATCTTTCCAGCCGAGCGAGAGCGCGATTGTCCGATCAGCACCTAGGGCAGCATCGGCGTGTTCACCGCTTTCCTCTAATCCCGGAAAAGTATCAATGATTCATTGAGCTTATAAAAAGCATCAGATCTGTCATAACAGAGCGACGGGCAGAGATCAAAAGCCACTGGGCTCATTTGGTATCGACCCGCCAGACGTTTCTTGAGCTCAACTCCCAAGGTGTCTCCCTGGCGAAAGCCGGTTCGGTCATTGCGCAACATCAATACGGTGCGCGGCGCCATACGCTCGACACTGCCCCAAAACTCATTCCAGAAATTCTTGAGAACGCGTTGCGCTCCGCGTCCAACACCAAATGCGGGAGGGTCACACACCCAAACGTCGGGACAGGCGGTTTTACCTTCCCTCACGCGCCGTTCGAGACGCTGCAGGTACTTTTGCGCCATTTCCGGAACAACTGCAAAATCTACGTTATTCAGAGCAGCGTTGCGCTTGCCCCAGGTCAGCATTTCACTGCTGGCATCAACGTTGATAACCGACTGTGCACCTGCCCGGCGCGCAACAATACCAAACCCACAGGTGTAGGCGAACAAATTTAGGACTTGAGATTTCGGCTTGATGAGAGAGCGCAAAGCCAATCGTGCTGGGCGCGCATCTGGAAAAAGACCAAAATCATTTTTGTCGTCCGCCCGTACCTCAAAACAGCAATCGTCTTCCCAAGCCGTCCAACTTTTTCCGAGAATCCTGGAGGGATCTTCATATGAAAACCCTCCCTCAGGTCGACGTACTTTGCCCAGCACAAAACGATTGTGACCCACAACTTGCGCAAGTGATGTCAGCATTTGCGACGCGTGCACAACATGGTTTGGATTGTAGACAGTCAAAACGACCAGCGGCCCAAAACCATCAACAATAACACCATCGATGCCATCGGGTGTTCCCGCAAAAAAACGTCCCACCTGCAACGGATCGTTCAGTCGCGGCTCATTGGCAATCCGCCTTGCCATTGCTGTTTGAAACAGATTGAACCAGTCGAGACTCACGACACGTCCTTTGGATGATTTTTTGTAGCACTGGGGGTGCGAAAGAGAGTCAGAGCGTGCAGAAGCACATGCTCATCAGCTTGCCCTGTCTCCTGTAGGTCTGTCCACTCTTTCCAGAGAGAACCACCACTCGTGAGCACATCATCGAGAACGAGAACATTCCTTACAGGGCGCTCCAAATAATCCTCAGGCGGATCAGAGTGGAAATCGGCACGACTTGATGAGAGCCGCTCTCGCCGAGCCTTGGAACTTATTTTTGCTCGTTTTTGAAAGGTCAACGATGGACGCATCAGCACTGGAACGGGTGCGTCCATGGGGTAAAGCTGCCGCATGTGCTGCTGAGCGAGACGAAGACAGTGGAGCCAGAAATCATTGGGGTGCCACTGCTGTGAGGCGAGCCGTGGCACACGCATCCGCGCCAAGAGAATAAACCAATAGCTTTTCGCGGTGAGCATCTCGACGAGCCGTTGCACGGCAACATGAACATATGCAGCATTGAAAAGAGCGATGGAGACGGAGTCCTGCAAGTCTTTCGCTGCAAGCAGGAGTCCCCTGTGCCTGCCGACGTAGGGGAAAAGCGAATCAACACTCGCGAGCCAGTCCAGCTCACCACACGTCGCAAAGCAGCGTGTGTCGCCGCAGCGACAGCAGGCAGTCCAACGTGGTGAGGCATATTTTTGAAGACACGAGAAACAAAACAAATCAGCCGCGCGGGGAAGCTGCGCAGAGCAGCTGCTACAGCGGACGTCCTGGTGCATGGCGCCCATGAAGAGCTGCCACAAGCGGTGACGCTCCGCCATGATGATAGGGATGTTTGGCGCGGATAGTTTCAGCACGATAGACCTGTTCGAGCAGTACAACTAAAGACAACTCATGCGCGAAGGTTGCCTGCGAAAGCGAAAGTAATTTTCCACCCGCAAGCAGAGGGGCGAGGGCTGAAGGCAACCCATAGGCACCACCCATGACAAAACCCACCTGCCGCAATCCACGATCGCGCAAAGCGACGAGCTCACCAGCGAACCTATCACTCGACGGGTTATTTCCTCGCTCATCCAAAAAATAAAGAAGACCGCGCTCGTGCGCGATCTTCTCACATTCTCTGACCAAAAACTGTTCAATCGCCTTCTCTGAATCCAGCGCTTTGTGCGGTGCAACCAGTGTGACTGGTGTCGTTCTTTCAATCCGCGACAGCAGCTCCTCAACCCAACTCTTTGCAGAGCCTGAGGACAACTTCCATGGAGTGACAAAAACAAACTGCATGGCGACTAACTCAGAGCAGAGCAGCTTCGAGTGATTCGCTTGAGATATCCTTGGGCAGTGCTGCTTTCACTTCAGTCAACAAAGCAGAAAGTTCCTGCTCGGTGGGAGTGATGTACCGGCCTTTGCCCCACAGTTGCTCGAGAGCGTAGAGCTCACGTGTTGGCTCTTGAAAGACGTGCACGAACAGAAAACCATAGTCGAGCAGAATCCAGGTGCGTGCCTCGCGCCCGTCAATCGACACAGGTTGCAAGCTCAGGTTATCGCGGAAGAACAAGCGAATTTCCTCAGCCACTGCAGCAACCTGGCGCGCGTTCGTTGCACTGAGAATCACGAAATACTCAGTGAATGCGCCTTGGCTACGAAGGTCAATGGCCATCGGACGCATGGCTTTCTTTTCAAGTCCAATTGCCATAGCGAGCTTCACCAGCTCCTCGCGCTCCAGAATTCTTTCACCAGCCTTAATCAAATGGCTGTCTGATTTTTGTTTCGACATGATTATTCTCCCTCGTTCAATTTTTGCAGCAGCTCAACCACATGATCTAGCATCTGACTGACACCCATCCGCCGTGCGGAACTCACTTCCATGAACTCCACTTTCTTCGCACGCAGATATTTGCGGAACTCCGTCAGAGCCTCTTCATTCACATATTCTTCTTCTGATTCAGGAACCACGAGATCCAATTTTGACAAAACGGTCAGACGCGGTCGCTGAATGAGTTCCTGATCGTAGAGCGCAAGCTCAGCAAGAATACCTTCGTAGTCTTGGATCATGGCCTCAGCGGACTCCTGGCTGGCATCAACCAAATGAATCAAAATGCGTGTTCTTTCGATGTGGCGCAAAAAATCGTGTCCAAGCCCTTTACCCTCACTTGCTCCCGGAATGAGCCCTGGCACATCGGCAACCACGAAGGGGTCGGCATCTTTGTGACTCACGACACCAAGATTAGGAACAAGAGTAGTGAAGGGATAATCGGCAACTTTCGGCCTTGCTGCAGAGATCACTGTAATGAGCGTGCTTTTACCTGCATTAGGAGCACCAATGATGCCCACATCAGCAATCATTTTAAGTTCGAGTCGAATGTGTCGGCGTTCACCCATTTCGGGCGGAATGGTTTTGGTTGGTGCCTGATTGCTTGAGCTCACGAAAACGTGGTTGCCCACGCCACCTTTACCACCCTTGGCAACCACCAATTCTTGCTCGTGTCGAACAACTTCTCCGATAGGTTCGCCGCTATCGACATCGTACACAACGGTGCCACAGGGAACTCTCAAAACAAGGTCTTCACCAACACCACCTTGTCGATTGTTCGTGCCGCCCTTGCCACCATTTTTCGCCTCATGAATTCGATTGAATCGAAAATCGAGCAGAGTATGAAGGCCTTCGTCGCCCTTAAAAATAATGTTTCCACCACGACCGCCATTGCCGCCGTCAGGCCCGCCAAATGCAACATTCGCCTCACGCCTGAAGTGCGACATGCCGGCTCCACCGTCGCCGGCTTTTACTTGAATTTCCGCGGTATCAATAAATTTCATCCGGAGTCTTCTCCTGACCACAAAAGGTGGTCGCGGTGGGAACGCTAGCAAAAGGAAATGGCCTGCGAAACAAGAAAAATCACAGGCAAAAAAATAAGACCAGGCATACAAGCGATGCCTGGTCTTCATTCATGAAGCAAACTTATTACGCTTCTGCGCCCGCAGGATAGACGCTTACACGTTGACGTGTACGAGTCACGAACTCGAACTTCACAACGCCGTCGATTTTGCTGAACAGTGTGAAGTCACGACCCATGCCCACATTCTGGCCAGGGTGAATCTTTGTGCCGACCTGACGGATGATGATGTTGCCCGCGCGAACAGATTCACCACCGAAAGTTTTCACACCACGATACTTGGGGTTGCTGTCACGACCGTTTTTGGTACTACCACCGGCTTTTTTGGTTGCCATTGCAAATTCCTCGTCTGTGTTAAGCGATCATCAAACGCGCCGGATTAGCCTTCAATCTTGTCGATTGTCAGGACTGTGTATGGCTGGCGATGACCTTGGGTCTTCTTGAGATGGTTCTTGTTCAGATACTTGAACACCAACACCTTGTCGGCGCGGGTGTGGGCAGCAACAGTGGCGGTCACTTTTGCGCCAGCAACAGTTGGAGCGCCTACTTTGAAGCTTCCACCGTTGTTCAGCATGTAGACGTCAGAGAAAGAAACCTTTGCGCCGACATCACTTGCAAAATAGTTGGCTTGAATTTTGTCGCCTTCTTTGACTTTGAACTGACGACCGAAAACATTGACGATAGCGTACTTGGTACTCACAGGCGTATTCCTTTGCAGAGCAAATGCAGACAGCCTCAAGGTTTCTCCCGCAGCTGCGGGGTGTCCCGATGCATTGAGTTGTCCGACTTAGTGCAATCATGGGAATCGGTCAAGATACTTTCGTCAGATTAATTTATCTCAAAAAACATGGACAATTAGACGCTCGCTCCTTTGGAACAAGCACCCGAGACTGCTTGACTCCTGGGTTGATTGGGACGAATGGTAATAACCTCAAACACATAAGAAAGAGGATGTGGTGAGTCAGGAATTGCATATTCACGTGGCACATAGTCCCGATCCGGACGACCGTATGATGTTCTGGCCCCTGTGCGCCGGCCTGGTACCGAGCCGCATTGGCAGCCGCCATTACCTCTTTAGCTTTGAGGAAGCCGACACCCAAGCCCTCAATAAGATTGCGAGTGAGCGCCGCGCCGACGTCTGTGCGGTATCGGCCATTCACGCCCTTAGAATTTTAAAAAGCTACCAGCCCCTCAAAATGGGAGCCTCGGTAGGTGATGCCTACGGCCCGGTGGTCGTTGCTCTGAACGGCGGACGAGGGGAGGCGCTGTACCACTCATCGCCGAACGAGAGCCGACAGAGCCTCCACCTCCTCACACCGGGCGACACAACAACCGCTCACTCCGTAGCAAAGATTTTGGGCTTACCTTTTGCGACCTGCGAGGCTGTGCCTATCGTTCCACTGACGCGCGTGTTCGAGCATCTCCAGAAGTGCGAAGAGCAGGGCAAACCAACAATCGCCCTCCTGATTCATGAGGGGCGCCTGACCTACCCACAGCACAACTGCATTAAACTCATGGATTTGGGAGAGACTTGGACACGCCAAATACAAGCGTCATTGCCACTCGGCCTGAACGTAATCAGCCGAGCGCTTCCCGAACAAATTCGTCGAGATATTTCTCAATTGTTTGTTGAGAGTTGTCGTTATGCCGTGGCACACCGCGATGAATACGTAAAGCTCGCAAAGATTCCAGGTCATAGTTATTTTACTGCGCTCTCAAGCGATCAACTGCGGCATTATCTTGATCTCTACGCAAACGAAACCACGGTCTCCATTCTTGAAAAAGATCAACGTGGATTTGAAGAATTCTTGCGTCGAGCAACGGCAGCCAACCTGCTCAATGAAGTGGAGCCAGGGCTGGTCGTCGACTGGATTTAAGACCACACCAAAAGGCTAATTTGCCGGGGGAACAAGTGCATCAGAGCTTGCTCGCCCACTCGTCTTCTTTAAAACCCACACAGCCTGAGTTGTTGCTCAATACAAAAGGACGCTTGACCAGCTTCCCGTGCTTTGAAAGAAGCTCCAGTGCTTCCTCCTCTTTCAACTCCGGTAGGCGTTCACTCATTTTCATCTCGCGGTACAGCTCACCACTCGTGTTGAAGAGCTTTTTGAGATCGCCCACGTGGGTGAGCATGGTGCGTAGCTCAGCGATGCTTGGAGGCCTCTCCACAATCGGCAGAACCTCGAATGGCATGCCCCGAGCCGTGAGCCAACTCAGCGCCTTTTTGCAAGTAGAACACTTTTCATAGGTGTAAACCTTGAGCATTTTTCTCAATCCTCCGCTGCTGGCCTCCTGAGCCGGGGTATCTTACAGGCTCCGCCTTGATATTCCAGCGGGGCTGGACTAGGACACTCGCAATCGTGCGGAGAGGTGTCCGAGTGGCTGAAGGAGCACGATTGGAAATCGTGTTATGGGTAAAACCATACGAGGGTTCGAATCCCTCTCTCTCCGCCAGTCATACGAGAAACCCGCGCCCAACGCGGGTTTTTTTGTACCTTGGGTCAACTTGCGGCCATTTGCGGCCA